>OBVS01000023.1_pt1 | contig 217485 bp, 206 predicted proteins | sample 1476211 | NCBI WGS metagenome assembly OBVS01 (sample SAMEA2580025, study PRJEB22360) | human gut metagenome | biome: human gut; feature: human-associated habitat; material: faeces | place: Denmark | collected 2008/2010 | reverse complement strand
CTCGACAATCCAAAGATGATTGAGAGGCTAGGACTTTTGTCCCAGCCTCTTCATTATTTTAAGGTCTTGTTTATTTTTTATAAAAAAATGTTTAAAAATTTTCGCTGTAAGGGTTTACAAAACAAAAAGCTTATGATAGAATAAGTTCATAAGTTGAATAGCAGTGAGCGTTACTAAGTTAGATTAGGCGTGACCACAAGTAGACTGAACAATTAGTGTAGGCTAGTTTTTTCGGTTGCTTCGTGGTCATTTTTATTTGCTTTTAACAAATTTTACAAAGGAGAGCCTCATGTATCGTATTATCCATCCAATGAACAATAATGTTGCTTTGGTTCAAAATGAACTACAACAAGAGTTGATTGTTATTGGGAGTGGGATTGCATTTGGGAAAAAGAAAAATGATCTAGTAGCTGATGATAAGGTCGAAAAAGTATTTCGTTTAAACACGGATGAGTCAAGAGAAAACTTTATGGCCCTTCTAAAGAATGTTCCTCTTGATTTCATTACAACCACTTATGAAGTGATTGATACCTTGTCTAAGAAATATGCCTATCCTGTTCAAGAATATATCTATGTGACATTAACAGATCACATCTTTTGTTCTTACCAGGCAGTTCAACAGGGAAGATATAAATACAGTGACCTTCCTGATGTGTCTGCTATGCATCCGATTCCCTATAAAATCGCAAAAGAAGCGATTGAGATCTTTCGAAAGCGGCTCTTGGATCAATTTCCTGACGATGAAGTGAATCGCATCGCTTATCATTTCATTAATGCACAAGGGGAAATGATTCATGAGCAAGATCCAGATGTTCAGGACCGACAAGTTATTTTGAAAGCTGTAGAAGAAAAACTAGCTCAAAATGGATTGAAACGGAAAGAAGAAAACAGTCATTTCTATGATCGCTTTATGATCCATCTCAATTATTTCCTAGATTCGCTAGATAAGGGAAGAGAAGATCCAGAAGGTTTGAGCGAGATGGAACAACTGATTCAGCTAAGTTATCCAAAGGCTTATGAGATTAGTCATCAAATCTACCAAACCATCGCTGAACAGACAGGAGCCAAGATATCTCCTAATGAAAAAGTCTATTTAGCCCTTCATATTCAACGTCTATTATAAAAATTTTCAAAAGGTATCATAAGGAGGAACCAACATGAATAAAGAAGAAGTCCAATTACTTGGCTTTGAAATTGTCGCTTATGCCGGTGACGCTCGATCAAAATTAGTGGAAGCCTTAAAAGCTGCTGAAAATGGTGATTTTGCTAAAGCAGAATCCTTAGTAGAAGAAGCGGGGTCTTGTATCGCTGAGGCTCACAAATCTCAAACGACCATGCTAGCGCATGAAGCAGCAGGAGAAGAAATCCCCTATAGCATTACCATGATGCATGGTCAAGACCATCTCATGACAACAATCCTATTAAAAGACGTGATTCACCATCTGATTGAACTATATAAAAGAGGAGCGAAATAATGAATAAACTGATTGAACTGATTGAAAAAGGGAAACCTTTCTTTGAAAAGATTTCTCGAAACAAATATTTGCGAGCGATTCGGGATGGCTTTATTGCAGGGATGCCTGTTATCCTTTTCTCATCTATCTTCATCCTAATTGCGTATGTACCAAACGCTTGGGGATTCCATTGGTCTAAAGATATTGAAACTTTCTTGATGACTCCATATAGCTATTCTATGGGCATCTTGGCCTTCTTCGTTGGTGGTACAACGGCTAAGGCTTTGACTGATTCAATGAACCGCGACCTTCCAGCAACTAACCAAATCAACTTCATTTCTACAATGTTGGCTTCTATGGTTGGCTTCTTGCTCATGGCTGCCGAACCTGCTAAAGAAGGTGGATTCTTAACAGCCTTCATGGGTACAAAAGGTCTGTTGACAGCCTTCATTGCAGCCTTTGTTACCGTTAATGTTTATAAGGTCTGTGTGAAAAATAATGTGACGATTCGCATGCCAGACGAGGTTCCACCAAATATTTCACAAGTATTTAAAGACCTGATTCCATTTACATTGTCAGTTGTACTCTTGTATGCACTTGAATTAGTTGTGAAAGCAAGCCTTCATGTAACGGTTGCTGAATCAATCGGTACCCTTCTTGCTCCACTATTCTCAGCAGCAGACGGTTATGTTGGTATTACGATTATTTTCGGTGCCTTTGCATTCTTCTGGTTTATTGGTATTCACGGCCCATCTATCGTTGAGCCTGCGATTGCAGCGATTACTTATGCCAATGCTGAAGTCAACTTGAACCTTCTCCAACAAGGTATGCACGCTGATAAGATCCTTACATCTGGTACACAAATGTTCATCGTCACTATGGGTGGTACAGGAGCAACTCTTGTGGTTCCATTCATGTTTATGTGGTTGTGTAAATCGAAACGAAATCGTGCTATTGGACGCGCTTCAGTAGTTCCTACATTCTTTGGTGTAAACGAACCAATCTTGTTTGGTGCACCGCTTGTTTTGAACCCAATCTTCTTTATCCCATTCATCTTTGCACCAATTGCAAACGTATGGATCTTTAAGTTCTTTATTGAAACACTTGGCATGAACTCATTTACTGCCAACCTTCCATGGACTACACCAGGACCTCTTGGTATTGTTCTTGGTACAAACTTCCAGTTCTTATCATTCGCTCTTGCAGCATTGTTAATTGTAGTAGATATTGTTATCTACTATCCATTCCTCAAGGTTTATGATGAACAAATTCTTGAAGAAGAACGTTCAGGTAAAACTAATGATGAATTAAAAGAAAAGGTAGCTGCAAACTTTAACACTGCAAAAGCAGATGCTATTCTTGAAAAAGCTGGAGTAGATTCAGCACAAAATACAATTACTGAAGAAACAAACGTCCTCGTTCTTTGTGCTGGTGGAGGAACAAGTGGTCTTCTTGCCAATGCTTTGAATAAAGCCGCAGAAGAGTATAAAGTTCCAGTTAAAGCTGCAGCAGGTGGCTATGGAGCCCACCGTGAAATGTTGCCAGAATTTGACCTTGTTATCTTGGCGCCTCAGGTTGCTTCCAACTTCGAAGATATGAAGGCTGAAACAGATAAACTGGGCATCAAATTGGCTAAGACTGAAGGAGCTCAATACATCAAGTTGACTCGTGATGGTAAAGGCGCTCTCGCATTCGTTCAGGCGCAATTTGAAGAATAAGAACTAAAAAGTGAGATGGAGATGGATGGCTCACTAACTCCTCTCCCCTCACTTTTCATTTTATCCAATCAAGAAATAGGTGAAAAAATGACAAAAACACTTCCTAAAGATTTTATTTTTGGTGGGGCAACGGCTGCCTATCAAGCAGAAGGAGCTACGCATACAGATGGTAAAGGTCCTGTTGCCTGGGACAAATACTTAGCAGACAACTATTGGTATACTGCTGAACCAGCAAGTGATTTCTACCATAAATATCCAGTAGATTTACAGTTGGCGGAAGAATATGGCGTAAACGGAATTCGTATTTCTATTGCTTGGTCACGTATTTTCCCAACTGGCTATGGTGAAGTAAATCCAAAAGGGGTAGAATTCTATCATAAGTTATTTGCAGAATGTCATAAACGTCATGTAGAACCATTCGTAACTCTTCACCACTTTGATAGTCCGGAAGCTCTTCACTCAAACGGAGACTTCTTGAATCGTGAAAATATCGAACACTTCGTAGATTATGCTGCCTTCTGTTTTGAAGAGTTCCCAGAAGTCAACTACTGGACAACCTTCAATGAAATTGGCCCAATCGGTGATGGTCAATACTTAGTCGGTAAATTCCCACCAGGCATTCAGTATGATCTTGCCAAAGTGTTCCAATCACACCACAATATGATGGTTTCTCATGCGCGTGCTGTGAAATTGTATAAAGACAAAGGGTATGAAGGTGAAATTGGAGTTGTTCACGCCCTTCCAACTAAATATCCATTGGATCCTAAAAATCCTGCAGACGTTCGGGCTGCTGAGTTGGAAGATATCATCCACAACAAATTTATCTTGGATGCTACTTACCTTGGTCACTATTCAGATGCAACCATGGAGGGGGTAAATCACATCTTATCCGTTAATGGTGGCGAGTTGGATCTTCGAGACGAAGACTTTGTGGCACTTGAAGCAGCTAAAGATTTGAACGACTTCCTTGGAATCAACTACTACATGAGTGACTGGATGGAAGCCTTTGATGGTGAAACTGAAATCATTCATAATGGTAAAGGGGAGAAAGGAAGCTCTAAATACCAAATCAAAGGTGTTGGACGTCGTGTAGCTCCTGACTATGTACCTCGTACTGACTGGGACTGGATCATCTACCCTCAAGGTTTGTATGATCAAATCATGCGTGTCAAGAAAGATTATCCAAATTACAAGAAGATCTACATCACTGAAAACGGACTTGGATACAAAGATGAGTTTGTGGACAATACGGTTTATGACGATGGCCGGATTGATTATGTGAAACAACACTTGGAAGTCTTGTCGGATGCGATTGCTGATGGTGCAAACGTCAAAGGATACTTCATCTGGTCTCTTATGGACGTCTTCTCTTGGTCTAATGGTTACGAAAAACGCTATGGTCTCTTCTATGTAGACTTTGAAACCCAAGAGCGCTATCCGAAGAAATCGGCTCATTGGTACAAGAAAGTAGCCGAAAGCCAAGTGATTGAATAAGTATAAGAGGCTGGGACAAAAGTCCTAGCCTCTCAATTATTTTTGGATTGTAGAGCAAGACGCAGTGGTTGAGTGGGCTCTACTACGCTGATTTCATCAGCTTTTACAGCCCTACTCAACTGTGCGGAGGTGGGACGACGAAATCGAATTCTAACGAATTACCGATTTCTGTCCCACTCTCTTTTTTATTTTTACTAGAAGAGGGTCTCTTAAACGCATCTCTTCTTTCAGCCCCTAATTTATGGTATAATAGATCGATACTGTAATAAGGAAAATAGAATGAATATACAACAATTACGATATGTAGTGGCGATTGCCAATAGTGGTACTTTTCGTGAGGCTGCTGAAAAAATGTATGTGAGTCAGCCGAGCTTGTCTATTTCAGTACGCGATCTGGAAAAGGAACTGGGCTTTAAAATTTTTCGTCGAACTAGTTCGGGGACATTTTTGACCCGTCGGGGAATGGAATTTTATGAAAAAGCGCAGGACGTGGTTAAGGGGTTTGATATTTTTCAAAATCAATATGCCAGTCCTGAAGAAGAGAAGAAAGAATTCTCTATTTCTAGTCAACACTATGACTTCTTGCCACCATTGATGACGGAATTCTCGATCCGCTATCCGGAAAATAAAAACTTCCGCATCTTTGAGTCAACGACGGTCCAAATTTTGGATGAAGTGGCTCAAGGGCATAGTGAGTTGGGGATTATTTATCTCAACCGTCAAAATACCAAGGGAATTATGCAACGGGTTGATAAATTAGGACTTGAAGTGGTGGATTTGATTCCTTTTCAGACTCATATTTACCTTCGCAAGGGACACCCTCTGGCTAAGAAGAAAAAACTGGTCATGGAAGATCTAGCTCAATTGCCAACTGTTCGCTTTACCCAAGAAAAAGATGAGTACCTCTATTATTCAGAGAATTTTGTCGATACCAGTTCGAGCTCCCAAATGTTCAATGTAACCGACCGGGCCACCTTGAATGGGATCTTGGAGCGGACAGATGCTTATGCGACAGGATCAGGCTTTTTAGATAGCCAGTCAGTGAATGGTATTACCGTGATTCCTTTAGAAGACAACTTGGACAATAAAATGGTCTATGTCAAACGCGAAGAGATGGATCTCTCCCCTGTAGCAGAGAAGTTTGTCGAGGTCATGGTAGAGTATTTTGATCAAAAGAGGTAAGAAATGAAGAGAAAAATAATGGTTCCAGTAGCAATTGTGCTATTGGTCCTACTGGATCAGTTGGTCAAATGGTATGTAGTCAAGAACATTCCACTGGGTGTCGTTAAGTCTTTTATTCCCCATGTGGTCAGCCTGACCTATCTTCAAAATACAGGTGCAGCTTTTTCGCTTCTTGAAAATCAGCAATGGTTCTTTACCCTCATCACCCTCGTAGTGATGGCGGGTGCCTTTTACTATCTCTATAAGCACCTCAAAGGATCGCTATGGATGGTAATTGGCTTGACCTTGATCATTGCAGGTGGGTTGGGGAATTTTATTGACCGCCTGCGTCAAGGATTTGTAGTCGATATGTTCCACTTGGATTTTATGAATTTTGCCATTTTTAATGTAGCAGATAGTTATTTGACAGTTGGAGTTTTCTTGCTCCTGATCCTGATGTTGAAAGAGGAAACGCATGGAAATTAAAATCGAAGTAGCCGGTGCGCGACTGGATAAGGCTTTGGCGGATTTGACTCCCTTGTCACGAGCTGTGGCCAATGAGCAGATCAAAGAAGGGAAAGTTCTGGTCAATGGGACTGTGAAAAAAGCCAAGTACACGGTCAAAGAAGGGGATATCATCCAGTATGAAGTCCCAGAAGTGGAAGAGGTCAGCTATGAAGCAGAAGATTTGCCCTTAGACATCGTCTATGAGGACCAAGATGTTGTGGTGGTCAATAAACCTCAAGGCATGGTTGTTCACCCAAGTGCGGGTCATACCAGTGGGACATTGGTCAATGCGCTCTTATACCATGTCAAAGACCTTTCAGGGATCAATGGGGAATTGCGTCCAGGGATCGTTCATCGGATTGATAAAGACACGTCAGGCCTCTTGATGGTCGCAAAAAATGACCAAGCTCACGTCGCCTTAGCAGAGGAACTAAAAGACAAAAAATCTCTCCGGAAGTATTGGGCCATTGTCCATGGCAATCTTCCGAACGATCGAGGGATGATTGAAGCACCAATTGGTCGCAGTGAAAAGGACCGGAAAAAACAAGCGGTGACGGCTAAAGGAAAACCTGCAGTGACCCGTTTTCAGGTCTTGGAACGCTTTGGAAATTACACCTTGGTAGAGTTGCAACTGGAGACTGGTCGGACCCACCAAATTCGGGTGCACATGGCCTATATTGGCCATCCCGTGGCTGGAGATCCTGCTTATGGTCCTAAGAAGACACTTAAAGGACAAGGACAGTTTCTTCATGCGCGAACACTCGGTTTTACCCACCCTAGCACAGGCGAGACCTTGGAATTTACAGCAGAAGTGCCAGCGATCTTTGAGAAAACGCTGGAAGACCTTCGAAAAGGATAGTGAAGATGGCTGAATGGAGATTCAGTCACTTTCATTACATACGAAATAAATAGTATTAGAAAGAATCATAGCGATGAAAGCAAAACGAATCGTCTTTAAAGTAGGGACCTCGTCTTTGACCAATCCCGATGGGACACTCTCCAGACAGAAGGTCAAGGTCATTACGCAGCAGTTGGCTCTCTTACATGAATCAGGTCATGAGTTGATCTTGGTCTCATCAGGGGCAGTTGCTGCTGGGTTTGGTGCCCTTGGTTTTAAAAAACGGCCGACCAAGGTGGCAGACAAGCAAGCTTCTGCGGCAGTTGGGCAAGGCTTACTGATGGAAGAATATACAGCTAACCTGCTCTTACGCAACATTGTTTCTGCGCAGATTTTGTTGACCCAGGATGACTTTGCGGATCAGCGTCGCTATAAGAATGCCCACCAGGCCCTTTCTGTCTTGCTTAATCGTGGGGCCATCCCGATTATCAATGAAAACGATACGGTCTCGATTGCTGAGTTAAAAGTAGGAGACAATGATACCTTGAGTGCGCAGGTTGCAGCCATGGTTCAAGCTGATCTTTTGGTGCTGTTGACAGATGTCGATGGTCTCTATACAGCCAATCCTTCTCAGGATCCAACAGCTAAGCGCTTGGATCGAATCGAACACATTTCTCGCGAGATGATCGAGATGGCGGGTGGTGCTGGCAGTAGCAATGGGACTGGCGGTATGCTGACCAAACTCAAGGCAGCGACCCTTGCGACCGAGTCAGGGGTTCCTGTCTATATTTGCTCGTCTCTCAAGTCTGATGCCTTGATCGAAGCAGCGGAAGAGCAAGCAGATGGCAGTTACTTCCTTGCAGAGGACAAGGGCTTAAAAACCCAGAAGCAATGGCTAGCCTTTTATGCAGAAAGCAAAGGTGCTGTTTGGGTGGATGCTGGAGCAGCGCAAGCCCTGTTGGATCATGGAAAGAGTCTATTGATTTCTGGTGTGACCAAGGCAGAAGGAGATTTTTCTTATCACGATATCGTCAGCGTCTATCATCAAGAGACTGGTCAATTACTAGGAAAAGGCAAGGTCCGTCTCGGCCAATCAGCTGTGCGTGATATGCTCCAGTCTAAAAAAGCTAAGGGAATCCTCATCCACCGGGATGATTGGATCTCGGTAACTCCCGAGATTGACCTACTCTTTACAGAATTCTAGAGGAAAACGTATGGGAACAACACAAGAACAATTAGCCTTAGCGAGATCAGCTAAGAAAAGCATCAATACAGCCAGTACCGCTCTTAAAAATCAAGCCTTGGAGGCTATGGCTAGCCACTTTTAGAAAGCGACGGAAGCCATTTTAGTAGCCAATCAAATCGATATGGAAGCGGCACGCGGGAAGATTTCTGAAGTCATGCTGGATCGCCTCTTTCTTGATCAAGAGCGGATTGTAGGGATGGCACAAGGAATTCGTGCTTTAATAGACCTGCCAGATCCGATTGGGGAAGTGCTGGATACTGAAGTCTTGGAAAATGGTCTTGAAATCCAGAAAGTTCGAGTCGCCATGGGTGTTATTGGCATCATTTATGAAAGTCGACCAAATGTGACGTCGGACGCTGCAGCACTTGCCATCAAGAGTGGAAATGCAGTGGTCCTTCGTACTGGAAAGGATGCCTTTCATTCTGCTCAAGCGATCGTGACAGCCCTCAAGGCTGGATTGGAAGAAGCCGGACTGAATCCAGATCTTCTCCAACTGATCCAAGCGGTGGTTGAAAATGCCATTGTCCCCGTGATCGAGACAGGAACTGGGATCGTCCATGTCTATGTGGACAAGGAGGCTGATTTCCAGAAAGCCCTCGCCATTATTGAAAATGCTAAGACCAGTCGCCCATCCGTCTGCAATGCCATGGAGGTCTTGTTGGTGGATCAAGCGATCGCGTCTGATTTCTTGCCTTTGGTCAAAGAGCGTTTAGTGGAAGCACGAGAAAGATCCGTTGAGTTGCGCCTAGATGAGCAAGCACAGGCTATCATTTCTGGAACAGCAGCACAGGAACTGGATTTTGATACCGAATTTTTAGATTATATTTTAGCAGTCAAGGTCGTTGATGGAGTTGAGGAAGCGACGAACCACATTGAAGCGCATAGCACCCATCATTCGGATGCCATTGTGACAGAAAATTCTGAGACAGCGGCTTATTTCACCAAGCAAGTAGATTCAGCAACCGTTTATGTCAATGCTTCTACACGCTTTACAGATGGGGGTCAGTTTGGCCTAGGTTGTGAAATGGGGATCTCGACCCAAAAACTCCATGCGCGTGGACCGATGGGACTACGGGAAATGACCAGTTACAAGTATATTGTCATTGGAAATGGTCAAGTGAGGTAAGAAATGAAAGTTGCATTTATCGGTCTTGGAAACATGGGGGCTAGTTTAGCCAAAGCAGTCGCAAAGGAAGTGGACGCGCAAGACCTGCTCTTGGTCAATCGTTCTCCTCAAAAGGTACAAGAGTTTATCAGCCAGTATGGGGGAACGGCGTCTAATCTTGAACAAGTCTTTCAAGAGGCTGAAGTGATTTTTTTAGGGGTCAAACCCTATCAGATTTGCCCTCTTTTAGAAGAGTATCAAGGCATCTTGGCCCAACGCTCTAATCTCTTGCTGGTTTCCATGGCTGCAGGCCTGGAATTAGAAAAGATGGCTGACGTGATCCAGAACGGCCAGCTAGGGCTAATTCGCATCATGCCCAATACGCCTGTGGCCATTGGTCAAGGTGTTATCAGTCTGGCCCGCTCTCAAATAGTGACAGACCAGCAGATAGCCCAGGTCAAGCAGCTCTTAGCAGGAGCAGGGGCTCTTTACGAGATCGAGGAAAAATTAAGGGATCCTGCAACGGCTGTCGCAGGCTGTGGACCAGCCTTTGTCTATCAGATGATTGAAGCCATGGCAGATGCAGGAGTAGGCTTAGGACTTACACGAGAGCAAGCCTTACAGATGGCTGCCCAGACCTTCCAAGGAGCCAGTCAAATGGTCTTAGAGACAGGCGAGCACCCAGCCAACTTGCGAGATGCAGTTTGTAGCCCAGGTGGCTCTACCATCGCAGGAGTCAACCGCTTAGAACAAGTCGGCTTGCGGGGCGACATCATTGCAGGAGTGGAAGCAGCCTACAAACGCACCCAAGAATTGGGAAAATAGACGAAAGAATGAGAACCGAAATGGGTCAACCTGTTTCGGTTTTTTTCTTATTTTGAGCCATCTTTACCCCTATTTTTACCATCAGTTTTAGGCCATTTTATGGTATAATTAAAAGTATGCATACAAAACCAACGTCCGCTTATGTCCACATCCCATTTTGTACCCAGATTTGTTTTTATTGTGATTTTTCGAAGGTTTTTATTAAGAACCAACCGGTCGATGCTTATTTGGATCATTTGATCCAAGAATTTCGTCGGGAAGAAATCACAAATTTACGGACTCTCTATATTGGGGGTGGGACACCGACAGCCTTAACTGCGGATCAGCTAGAGTATCTGCTCAAGGAGCTGACCAAGTCACTTGATCTTTCTCAGATGGAAGAGTTGACTATCGAGGCCAATCCTGGTGATTTGGATCCGGATAAGATTGCTGTTTTGAAGGATTCACCGGTCAATCGGGTTTCTTTGGGTGTACAGACCTTTGATAATCGCTTGCTCAAAAAGATTGGTCGGAGCCATCAGGAGCAGGATATCTATGACAATATCGATCGTCTGAAGCTGGCTGGTTTTGACAATATTTCGATCGACCTCATCTATGCCCTTCCGACGCAAACTATGGAGCAGGTCCAGGAAAATGTCGCTAAGGCTCTTGCCCTCGACATTCCTCATATGAGCCTCTATAGCTTGATTCTTGAGAACCACACAGTCTTTATGAACCGTATGAGACGGGGCAAGCTTCCTCTACCAAAGGAGGAGTTAGAAGCGGAGATGTTTGAATACATCATTCAGGAGTTGGAGCGAGCGGGCTTTGAGCATTACGAAATTTCAAATTTCTCCAAGCCTGGTTTTGAAAGTCGCCACAACCTCATGTATTGGGATAATGCAGAGTATTATGGCTTAGGAGCTGGTGCATCCGGCTATGTCAACGGTGTTCGCTACAAGAATCATGGCCCTATCCGTCACTTTATGCAGGCGGTTGAAAAGGGAAATGCGCGTGTCCAAGAAGAACATCTGAGTCAGACTGAAATGATGGAAGAAGAGATGTTTCTGGGACTGCGTAAGAAAACAGGCGTTTCCAAGAGGCGTTTCGAAGAAAAGTTTGGTGTGAATTTTGACCAACAATATGGACCAGTGGTTGAGGAATTGACCCAGCAGGGACTCTTGGTGCCTGACAAGGACATTGTTCGCATGACCAAGAAAGGTCTCTTTTTAGGAGACACTGTAGCAGAGAAGTTTATTTTGGAGTAGAAGATGGCAAAAACATTTGAATACAGCATGAAAATTCCTTTTGATATGAGCGATGTCAATGGATTTATAAAAATTCCGCAATTGATCTTGCTGTCTTTACAGGTATCAGGCATGCAATCGATTGAGCTGGGCATGAGTGATATGTACATTTTAGAGAATTACAATCTAGTCTGGATTATCACGGATTACAATATGAAGATCGATCGTCTCCCAGTTTTTGATGAGAAGATCACCATCGAAACCTATGCCAAGAGTCACAATCGCCTGTTCTGCTACCGGGCCTTTAATATCAAGGACGAAGCGGGAAATATCATCATTGAGATGGTGGCGACTTTTGTCTTGATGGATCGTGATACACGCAAGGTCCATCCTGTCATGAGCGAAATCACGGATGCCTTTGACTCAGAGTTTTCAAAAACCATGCTCCGTGGTCCCCGTTTCAAAGAATTAGAAGGCGGCGTGGAACAAGAATACCGGGTTCGGTTTTACGACTTGGATATGAACGGACATGTCAACAATAGCAAGTACTTGGACTGGGTTTTTGAGGTGATGGGAGCGGACTTCTTGACCCAACATGTCCCTAAAAAAGTTCATCTAAAATATGTCAAAGAAGTGCTGGCAGGAGGCGTCATTACCTCTCAATATGAACAAGAGGGCTTGAAAACCCAGCACCAAATTTCCTCAGATGGACATATCAATGCCCAAGCTGAAATTGAGTGGGAAGAAGTAGAAGAAAAGGGTTGGACTTATGGAAAGTAGAAGATTAAAAAATAAAAAACAGGAACTTGAAAGCTATCAAAAACGGGTTGTGGCCTATGCCAAGCGTCAAAAGAACCCTTTGTACATGTTGGGAGATTGGCTCTTGACTCTTTGTGCTTTGGGCATCATCCTGGTAGAGGAAATTTATAAATTTTTCCGCTATCGCTTGAATTTAGATAGTTTTAGTCGCTTTTTAAGAGAAGATATACGCTGGTACCGGGTCTGGATCCATTTCACCTTGGCCTTTCTTTTACCGGTCATGATCTTCTCGATTGGGATTACTAGCCAATCAGGATCCTTCTGGTCCAATTTCTATCACCGCTTGTCCCAAGGCGTGCTCTTTAGCACGACAGTCAGCCTCGCTGCGACCTTGGTGACTGATTTTGTAGAAAATTTACAACCAGAAACCAAGTCAGACGGCCGGAACCGGAGCACCAAGCGCACGGTTTATCAAATCAGTGTGGATCAGGCAACCGTAATAGGCTTGTTATTGACCATTGTGATCCTCATGGTGGCTTCCTTCTTGTTTACCCAATCAGGAAATCAAGGGATCAATTTTACAGGGTTGATTTTACAATTTGTCCTCTATGCTGGAGCCTTGCTCTTATATGGGTCTGGTGGACGAGTCGATGCAGAGAAGTTGCATGAAAAAGCTGATACAGAAAGGGAAGAATAAATGCACTACAAGGGCTATTTAATTGATTTGGATGGCACCATTTACAAAGGAAAATCACGAATTCCAGCAGGAGAAGCTTTTGTCCATGAATTGCAGGCGCGTGAGATTCCCTATCTCTTTGTCACCAATAACACAACCCGCACACCAGAGACTGTTCGGGATATGCTGGCGACTCACTTCAATATTGAAACCCCTGTGTCGACCATCTATACAGCTACCCTTGCGACCATTGACTACATGAATGACCAAAACTTGGGTAAAAAGGTCTATGTGATCGGAGAAGCGGGGCTCAAAGATGCTATTGAAGAAGCTGGCTATATTATCGATGAAGAAGCACCTGATTATGTGGTGATTGGACTGGATTGGCAAGTGGATTATGAGAAGTTTGCTCTTGCGACCCTGGCGATTCAAAAGGGAGCGCACTTTATCGGGACCAATCCTGACCTCAACATTCCAACAGAGCGTGGTTTGATGCCAGGAGCAGGATCTCTGATTGCCCTTGTTGAAGTAGCGACACGGGTCAAGCCAGTGATTATTGGCAAACCAAAGGCCATCATTATGGACAAGGCCATTGAACACCTGGGTCTTGCAAGAGAAGAAGTGGTCATGGTAGGGGACAATTATTTAACAGATATTCGTGCAGGTATTGACAATGGGATTCCAACCCTTTTGGTGACGACAGGTTTTACCAAACCAGAAGAAGTGCCAACCTTACCAATTGCACCGACACATGTTGTTGCCAGTCTAGCGGAGTGGGATTTTGATGCTTAAAAGTTTGAAATCAATCAACCTATTTTTCTTTATCTTGTCAGCTACGATCCTTCTCACCATCGCTCTAGCTTGGGTCCTCTATCCCATGGAGATTCATTGGTTGGGGATTCAAAGCCGGACTGGTTTTTCGGCATCTGTCATCATGAAGAATTTTAATGTCTTGATGAACTACTTGACCAACCCTTTTCAATGGGTGTTGAAGATGCCTCAATTCCCCTCTTCAAAAAATGGACTGCACCATTTTGAGGCTGTCAAGTACCTATTTCACTTAGTGACAGTTGTTTTCGTGGTGACACTACCTGGTTTTATCCAGTTTATGCGGACAGTCGTCAAAAAAGGCTACCTGGCCTTGTACCGTAGTTTCTTCTTTTGGATGATGGTTTTACCAGTGGTGATTGCAGTGATAGCTGTTATGATTGGCTTTGATCAATTCTTTACACTCTTTCATCAGGTCTTATTTGCTGGAGATAATACTTGGCTCTTTGATCCGCGCGTGGATTCGATTATTCTTGCATTACCAGAAGACTACTTTATGCATGCCTTTTTGATTTTCTTTGTCTTATACGAAGGAATGTGTGCGAGTTTTTATCTATTTTCTAGGAGGAAGAAATGAACCAATACAACCGATTATTAGACCCTAAAAAAGATATAGGAAGGTATTCCGGGACACTTGCCATTTATCTCTTGATCATGACCTTGGTAACGGTCCTGTGGGAAGTCCTCCTTGGATTGACCATAGCAGGCTCTCTCAGAAAAGATCCAAGTCAAGTAACGGAGAAACTCAATGCCCTGAATGTTTGGGCAGGTATTCCCTACCTTATCTCTATTTCCATTGGACTCTTTCTCTTTAATGCCTATCGCAAGAAGGCCCTTTATAAATATGATCTTAAGCACAAGGGACGTAAGATGACTCTTTCAGTCTTCTTTATTCTTCTCGCTTTTCTTGGCTTTTCTCAAGTCTTTTCATCTGTGATGACACAAGTGATTGAGCGCATGTTTGAGACCATTGGCCTTCATTCTCCAACACCAGATCTAGGTGATACGATTGAGCGATCATGGACTATGCTCTTGTATGCTGGCTTTTTTGGTCCAATAACAGAGGAATTCTTCTTCCGTGGGGCAGGCTTGCGAGGCTTGGAACGGTATGGGAAGATCTTTGCCATTGTCATGACGGCTATCTTGTTTGGACTCTTTCATGCCAATTTTGACCAGCTCTTTTTCGCAAGTATCATTGGTCTAGGATTCGGCTACATTGCCTTTGAATACAATATCTGGTGGGCTATTTTCTATCACATTTTCAATAATTTTGTGATTTCCCAAGGCTTGCATTATGTGGCCTATCATGTGGACGAGGGACTAGCGAATTGGCTCCAAATCGGTGTTTTAGCCATTGGTTCCATTGTCATGATAGTGGTTCTTGCGACTAAATGGCCAGCTATCAAGGCTTATATACAAGCCAATAAACCTCAACCGGGAGTTTTCCAGCGTGCCCTCGCGTCCTTCTGGTTCTGGTTCTTCGTGTTATTCACTATCCTGATGTCTATTGTTCCTTATGTGATTCCGATCTTCTAGATGGCTAATCTCAAAGGCTGAGGATGTAAAGTTGGATACATACAATTGAGAGGTAAGCGCCTCTCTTTTTTGATATAATAGAGAGTATGAATAACTTGATTAAATCCAAGCTCGAGCTTTTGCCGACGAGTCCGGGCTGTTACATTCACAAAGACAAGAACGGTACTATCATCTATGTGGGGAAGGCCAAGAATCTTCGCAATCGGGTGCGGTCCTATTTCAGAGGGAGCCACGATACCAAGACGGAAGCCCTGGTATCTGAGATTGTAGATTTTGAATTTATCGTCACTGAATCCAATATTGAGGCCTTGCTTCTTGAGATCAACCTCATAAAGGAGAACAAGCCCAAGTACAATATCATGCTCAAGGACGACAAGTCCTATCCCTTCATCAAGATTACCAATGAGCGCTATCCGCGCCTCATCATCACGCGCCAGGTCAAAAAGGACGGTGGTCTCTATTTCGGTCCCTATCCGGATGTGGGAGCGGCCAATGAGATCAAGAGGCTTTTGGACCGAATTTTCCCTTTCCGCAAGTGTACCAATCCGCCTTCCAAAGTCTGCTTTTACTACCATTTAGGACAATGCATGGCCCACACAGTCTGCCACAAGGACGAGGCCTATTTCAAGGGTATGGAGCAGGAGGTTTCTGATTTCCTCAAGGGGCAGGATGATAAGATTATCGATGAGCTCAAGCTCAAGATGAATACTGCTGCGCAAAACATGGAATTCGAGCGGGCAGCCGAGTACCGCGATCTAATCCAGGCCATCGGGACCCTGCGGACCAAACAGCGGGTCATGGCTAAGGATTTGCAGAACCGGGATGTCTTTGGCTACTACGTGGACAAGGGCTGGATGTGTGTGCAGGTCTTCTTTGTCCGTCAGGGCAAGCTGATCGAGCGCGACGTCAACCTCTTTCCATACTACAATGATCCGGACGAGGATTTCTTGACCTATGTGGGGCAGTTTTACCAGGAGAAATCTCACCTGATCCCTAATGAAATCCTGATCCCTCAAGATATCGATGAGGAAGCGGTCAAGGCCTTAGTGGATACCAAGGTCCTCAAGCCCCAGCGCGGGGAGAAGAAGCAGTTGGTCAATCTGGCCATTAAGAATGCGCGTGTCAGTCTGGAGCAGAAGTTCAATCTCCTTGAAAAATCCATGGAAAAGACCCAAGGTGCTATAGAAAACCTTGGAAAACTTCTGCAAATTCCAACTCCTGTGCGCATTGAGTCCTTTGACAACTCCAACATCATGGGGACCAGTCCGGTCTCAGCCATGGTGGTCTTTGTCAATGGGAAACCAAGCAAAAAGGACTACCGCAAGTACAAGATCAAGACCGTTGTCGGACCAGATGACTATGCCAGCATGCGGGAGGTCATTCGCAGACGCTACAGCCGGGTCATGCGGGATGGCCTGACGCCACCAGATCTGATCGTTATCGATGGGGGTCAGGGTCAGGTCAATATCGCTAAGCAAGTCATTCAAGAGGAGTTAGGGCTCGACATTCCCATCGCTGGCCTGCAAAAGAATGACAAGCACCAGACCCATGAATTGCTCTTCGGTGATCCCCTTCAAGTCATCGAACTCTCTCGAACCTCGCAGGAATTTTTCCTCCTCCAACGGATCCAGGATGAAGTCCACCGTTTCGCCATCACCTTCCACCGCCAGCTTCGGTCTAAGAATTCCTTCTCCTCCCAGCTGGATGGGATCGAAGGCTTGGGACCAAAACGCAAGCAGTTACTGATGAAACACTTCAAGTCACTGACCAAGATCAAAGAAGCTACTGTGGATGAGATTGTCACAGTCGGCATCCCACGAGCAGTAGCGGAGGCAGTGCAAGCCAAGCTCCATCAAGGAAAGCAAGAAGAAGCAAGTCTCTTGATGGAAGTGGCGGAGGATTCTGAATCATACCAATCATAAGGAGTTTAAAATGAACCATCGAATCGCTATTTTATCTGATATCCACGGAGATACGACAGCCCTGGAGGCAGTAATTGCGGATGCGCGTGCTCTAGGCGCGACGGAATACTGGCTTTTAGGGGATATTTTGCTTCCGGGGCCTGGAAGAGATGACCTTTTTGAGTTACTGGATGCGATTCCGATTACAGCGGCTGTTCGTGGAAATTGGGACGATTGTGTCCTAGAGGCCTTGGATGGCGAGTATGGACTTGAGGATCCGCAGGAGATCCAATTGCTTCGCCTCACTCAGTACCTCATGGAAGGACTAGATCCTAAGCGGATCGATTGGCTTCGTTCGCTTCCATTGGTAGAGAAGAAGGAGATCAATGGTATTCGCTTTTCACTGACCCACAATTTGCCAGAAAAGAATTATGGTGGAGATTTGCGTCCAGCTAATGCGACGGAGAACTTTGACCAGTTGCTGGATGATCAGACGGATATGGCGATCTACGGTCATGTCCACAAGCAGTTGCTTCGCTACGGGAGCCAGGGCCAACAGATCCTCAATCCGGGGACTATTGGCATGCCTTATTTTGACTGGGAACCAATTCAAAATCACAGAGCTCAGTATGCTCTGATCGATGTCGAAGAAGATGGGGTGACCAACCTGCAATTTCGTAAGGTGGCCTATGACTATGAAGCAGAGCTCCAAGATGCTAAGGACAAAGGTCTTCCTTTTATTGAGATGTACGAAGAATTGAGACGCGAGGATAATTATCGGGGCCATAACATCGAGCTTCTAACTAGCTTAATTGAGAAATACGGTTATGCCAAAGAAGTAGCTGCCTATTTCAATCTTTCTAATGAATCATAGATGGGTCTCTTATGTATTCAACCTATAACAAAGAAGCGGATCTTCAAAATGTCTGCTTCTTTTTTCACAATCTTAGGCTGTAAAACCCTGCAAGCTCTTTCATTTTGTGTTAAAATAGGAGTAACAGAAATAGAAAAGGAAGAAGCTTATGAAATTTCTAGAGCTCAATAAAAAACGCCATGCGATCAAGCATTTCACTGACCAACCGGTCGATCCAAAGGATGTACGGACTGCCATTGAGATCGCAACATTGGCCCCTAGCGCCCACAATAGCCAGCCTTGGAAATTTGTGGTCGTTCGTCAAAAAAATGCGGAATTGGCAAAATTAGCCTATGGTGCAGACTACGATCAAGTCATGGAAGCACCTGTGACCATCGCCCTCTTTACAGATACTGATTTGCAAAAACGGGCTCGCAAGATTGCGCGTGTCGGTGGGGTGAAAAACTTCACAGACGAGCAGTTGCAATACTTTATGCAAAATCTTCCTGCTGAATTTGCGCGCTATGATGCCCAACAAACAAGTGATTACTTGGCTTTGAATGCCGGTCTTGTGGCTATGAACTTGGTACTTGCTTTGACGGACCAAGGCATTGGAACCAATATTATCTTGGGATTTGATAAATCAAAAATCAATGAAGTATTGGACATCGAAGAGCGTTTCCGTCCGGAAGTCTTGATTACGGTTGGCTATGCCGCTGAAAAAGTAGAGCCAAGCTATCGCTTACCAGTGGACGAAATCATTGACAAACGCTAAGCCATTTAGCAAATAGAAGATCGAGGAGGAATTCATGACAACAGTTGACTTTAAAGCTGAAGTAGAAAAACGTCGCGATGAGATGATGGCTGACCTATACAGCCTCTTGGAAATCAATTCTGAACGCGATGACAGCAAGGCAGATGCGGAGCATCCTTTTGGACCTGGTCCTGTAAAAGCTCTTGAAAAATTCTTGGAAATTGCCAAGCGTGATGGCTATGAAACTAAGAATGTCGACAATTATGCCGGTCACTTTACCTTTGGTGAAGGAGAAGAAGAGCTTGGAATCTTTGCCCATATGGACGTCGTGCCTGCTGGTAGTGGCTGGAAGACAGACCCATATAAACCAGAAATTATCGATGGTAAGCTCTATGCGCGTGGTTCGTCTGATGATAAAGGGCCTACAATGGCCTGCTACTATGGTTTGAAGATCATTAAAGACTTAGGACTCCCTGTTTCTAAGCGCGTGCGCTTTGTTGTCGGTACGGATGAAGAATCAGGCTGGGGCGACATGGATTACTATTTCAAACACGTCGGACTTCCTGAGCCAGATTTTGGCTTCTCACCAGATGCGGAATTCCCAATTATCAATGGAGAAAAAGGAAACATCACTGAGTACCTTCATTTTGGAAATGATAACACAGGAAGTGCTCATCTCCATAGCTTTACAGGTGGACTTCGTGAAAACATGGTACCAGAGTCAGCGACTGCAGTCGTTTCTGGACAACTACCAGATCTTGCTGGCCTCTTAGATGCCTTTGCCAAGGAACACCAACTCAAGTATGAAATTTCAACTGTCGATGAAGAAACCTATACCGTTACGATTGTTGGGAAATCTGCTCACGGATCAACTCCTGAAGATGGAATTAATGGTGCGACCTACTTGGCTCTCTTGTTGAACCAATTTGATTTTGGTGGTGCTGCTAAGGCTTACCTTCATGTGACAGCTTCACTTCTTCACGAAGATTTTGCTGGTGAAAAATTAGGAATTGCCCATACAGATGCCAAAATGGGACCATTGAGTATGAATGCAGGTGTCTTCCATTTTGATGACAGCCAAGCAGACAACACTATTGCCCTCAATATCCGTTACCCTCAAGGTACAGATCCTGAAACCATCAAGTCCACCCTTGAAAAGATTGAAGGAGTAGCTACAGTAAGCTTGTCCGCTCATGGTCACACACCTCACTATGTTCCGATGGATGACGAATTGGTATCCACTCTCTTGCGTGTTTACGAAAAACAAACTGGCCTCAAAGGACACGAACAAGTGATCGGTGGTGGTACCTTTGGTCGTCTCTTGAAACGTGGGGTTGCCTTTGGTGCTATGTTCCCAGACTATGTCAATACCATGCACCAAGCTAATGAGTTCGCAGATGTCGAAGATCTCTATCGTGCAGCTGCAATTTACGCAGAAGCTATCTATGAACTAATCAAATAATCCACTACTCGGCCAGTTTTTCTGGCTGAGTTTTTCCATAGAAGGAGGACTTATGTCAAGGATTGAAACCATTAAACAAGCCATTATGGCAGATCCTCAAAATAAAGCATATACGGATAAAGGAATCGAGCCACTTTTTGTAGCCCCAAAGACAGCTCGCATCAATATCATCGGACAAGCTCCAGGGATGAAGACGGAAGAAGCTGGTATTTACTGGAAGGATAAAAGTGGTGACCGCCTGCGCGAATGGTTAGGAGTTGACGAAGACACCTTTTACCATTCTGGTTTGTTTGCGGTCATTCCTATGGATTTTTATTTCCCAGGGCATGGAAAATCTGGTGACCTTCCACCTCGCAAAGGCTTTGCGGAAAAGTGGCACCCTCAACTCCTCAAGGAGTGTCCGGATATTGAGTTGACCCTCTTAATTGGACAATATGCCCAAGCATACTACCTTCATGAGAAGGTTAGCGGCAAGGTAACCGAACGGGTCCACCATTTTAAAGACTATTTGCCAACCTATTTTCCACTCGTTCACCCTTCCCCTCGCAATCAAATCTGGATGGCTAAAAATCCTTGGTTTGAGGCAGAAGTGGTCCCAGAATTGCAAACCTTAGTACAAGAGATCATTCAAAAATAAAGGAGAGCGACGATGGATCCTTATCAACAAGTTAAAGAAAAATTAGATGAGTTAGGAATCTCATTTGATGTGGTGGAACACCCACCTGCATTTACGACGGAGCAGGCGGATTCTTATATTGAAGGCTTAGAAGGTGTCCGGACCAAGACCATGTTTTTGACCAACAAAAAGAAAACCCAATACTATCTGCTCATCATGGATGACCAGAAGCCATTGGATATGGATGATTTCAAAGAGCAAGTGGAAGCCAACCGGATCCGCATGGCTTCAGCAGATTCTTTAGCTGAAAAAATGCAATTACCGCCAGGTACGGTTTCTCCATTTGGTTTATTGAACAATGAAGAAAAAGATATTCGTGTCTATTTCGATAAAGACATTGTGTCAGAGGAGATCATGACCTTTCATCCCAATACCAATGAAAAGACGATCTTTATTAAAACCCAAGACTTGTTCCGATTTTTAGAGTCAATTGGCTTTAGCTATGAAATTCTAACCCTTCCATAACATACCTTACAGGAGAAATCATGAAAGAAATTCCATTTTCAAACTTTTACCAAGCTTATCAAAAAGGAGACATATTGGCTCTTGATGTACGCGAGCAGGAAGAGTATGATGCTCTTCACTTAGATGGGGTTCATCTTCTCCCCTTATCTGAGTTAGCAAATCGCTACCAGGAATTAGAGAAGGAACATCCCTATTATGTCATCTGCAAGTCTGGTCGACGCTCAGCACGTGCTTGCCAATTTTTGGAAGAGCAAGGCTACGATGTGACCAACGTCCAAGGTGGCATGGATGCATTTGAATCCTAAGAAACGGGAGTGGGAAAGAACTCCGTAAGATAAAAAAAGTTGAAAAGGTTCCCCAAACCTTTTCAATCTTCCCACCTCCGCATAGCTTCAACAGTCTGGGAGACTGTTGAAGGTTGTGGATAAAGGAAACTTTGTTTCCCTCATTAGGTCATCTTTGGAGCTTAAAAGGCGAACAAAGATGCCAATCAACCACTGCGTCTTGCACTTATTCCTATTAAACATCAAAGGCTGGACAGTTTTTGCCCAGCCTCGTTTTCTTTACTAATTTCTAAAAATGAGTAGAATTTGTATGTTTTTCAAAAGATATTACAGGGATTTTCCAGTCTTTCATTGAAAATGGTTCAGAAATTTTGTATAATACCCTAGTATAAACAATAGTTAAGGAGATTCATTATGTCAAAACAAGATTGGCTGGATTATTTCGAAGCCGTAAATGGTCGTTCTGCTAGTGCAGAAGAAATTGCTCAAGCACTGGCTGCAGGAGAATTTCAAGAAGAAGTAGTGGTTCCAGAAACCCCACAAGCTCCAGAATTTGTCGCAGCGCCAACTGCCCCTGTTGAAGAACCAGTAGCAGCTCCACAAGCCCCAGAGTTTGTTGCAGCGCCAGCAGCTCCTCAAGCTCCAGAGTTTGTTGCAGCGCCAGCAGCACCAGCAGCGCCAACTGCTCCTACAGAAGAACCAGTCGCAGCTCCAGTTCAAGAGCCTGCCCCTCAAGCTGCTCCAACGAATGGACCTGCTTTCCAACAAGCTCCACAACAAGCCTACCAACAACCTACTCAAGCAGCTTATCAACAAGCTCCTTACCAAGGTCAACCAGGACAACCTTATCCTGCCCAACCAAGTCAATTTGGTGTAGCCGTTGGTGGTTACTGGAATTGGTTCCTTTCAGCTTTGAAACGTCCAACAGCTGTAGAAAATCCAAAAGCTCTTAACGGAATTTTACAGTATGTCTTAACTGCCTTTGTCTTGACCCTATCAACTTTCTTCACAGCTAGTGGATTTACAGGCGGTTATGGAATGGATTTCCGTGCCTTTATGTTGACATTGATTTCCCTATTCTTTAGCGTTTACGCCTTCCAAGTAGCTGGATTCTTTGTTCGTCGTGTGGTTCTTCAAGATAAGGAATACAGTTACGGTCGTTCATTTGAAGAGTTTGGACGTTTGTCTGTTTACACTTTGCCACTTGCCCTTCTTGCTTTCTTAGTAGGTCTTGTAAAAGTTTATGAATTTTATGGCTTTGTAAACTTCCTTATTTTCTTCTTGTTCTTTGTTGGAACATGCTATGTCGTTCATCAAGGATTGAACAAGACAAGCTTTAAAGCAGATAAATTCTTGCTTCTAGTAGCATCATCTGTTGTCTTGCTTCTCATTGCTATCTTTGTCATTTATGTGAATGCTCGTATTTTAGAACAAGTAGCTATTGGATTTATTCCAAGTGCTCCAAATTTCTCTAACTTTGGTTTCTAACAATATCACAAAACGGAAGGTGGGGGAACCCACTTTCCCTATTTTATAATGAGGGAGAAGAGATCCATGCAAAAGAAATGGGTTGAATTATTTGAAAAAGTGATCGGTCGCAAACCGTCACCAGAAGAGTTTATGGCTGGGAAAGCCTGTGGATTTGATTTGAAACAAATTCAGTCTATCGCAGGAAATGCCCCAGCAGAGGAAGTCGCTCCTGTTGAGGAACCAGTGGTTGAACCAGTTGAAGAAGTGAAGAATGTCGATCCACTTCTAGCAGCTCGTCAGGCTTGGTTGCAACATTTTGAAGAAACCTATGGCCGCAAGCCAAGTGCGGAAGAATTTACCGCGGCTAAAAGTCAAAACTTCGAGTTTTTTGTAGAACCTGTGCCTGAAGCAGAATTTGCGAACCCAGATGCAACAGAAGAAACACAGGAATATGTACCTCAACAGCCGACTCAAGCGTATACGGCTCCACTTGCTGCTGAGCAAACGCAGGTCTTTGCTGGTCCAAATGTCACAGAAGCAGGTCCAGTTCAGAAAAAACAAAAGGCCCCGAAAACGAAGGGTGGAAAGAAACTTTCCGAGAAGAAAATTGGGATTATTTCTGCTATTGCAGTCCTTGTGATCGCTTTGGTAGCAGCCTTCTTTTACTTCCAGTCTACAACACGTGTCGAAGTGACAGCAGATAAATTTATTAAGGCAGTGGACACCAAGGATTATCGCGAAGCAGCAGACCTACTTTCAACCGATAACGATAAATGGACAAAGGATGAAGCCGAAAGCTTTATCACCAGCATGGAAGATCAAGGAGTCGATATCGGCACAGAGTTGAACAAGATCATCGATAATGGTGGAGAAGGCAGCTATACGGATAAATCTGGAAACAAGATCTTTGGTTTGGAAAAAGCAGACAAGAAATTTGGGATCTTCCAAGAATACCGTGTAGCCAGCTATCCAGTACAAGTCAAGGTCAAGACCAATTTGGACCAAGCCAAACTCAAAGTGGCTGCCAATAAAACGGTAACCTTGAAAAAAGATGCAGTGACAGATCTTGGTTCTTTCCATTACAATACAAAAGAAATGGAATTGACTGCTAAAACAGAGGTCGGAAATGTCACTTCTAAGATCCATCTCAATCCTAAAAAAGCAACTAAGAACAACTTAGAATTGCAGTTGAATTCTGAAAAACGCAATTTAGAAGTTGAGTTCCCTGATGAGGTTGAAAACCCAACGGATGTGAAGGTTGTAGTCAACGGCAAAGAAGTCGGAACCAGCACGACCTTTGAAGTAGATAGCATCCCTTATCAAGAAATTGAAGTACATGCTGTCTTCAACATGAATGGGGAAACCTATACAACTGAGAAGGCTAAGGTGACGATTGAAGAGGGTGAGAACGATCCGATCGAACTTAAACTAGCCAAAGATACCCTAAAACGCATCAAGAGTGCACAAGATGCTAAGAAAGCGCAAGCAGCCAAAGAAGAACAAAATCGGACCTTGGCGGAAGAGTTCTTGAAAGAGTACCGCGACGCTGTCTTTAGCTCAGTTTCAAATCGAAACAACACCTACTCTAAATACTATGACACACAAAGTCAAGCCTACAAGGATATGGTTGAGTTCACAACTGGTGATGGTGTTCGAAAGGCTAAAATTGACTACTATACTCCAGGAGCTTTGGACATTCAAAGTGTCACTGAAGAAAATGGTGTGGTAACGATCAAGACTTATGAAGACTTTACCGTGCATTATACAGATAGCCATCCAGATTCACAAAACCGCAAGTACAAGACCTACACTTTGAAAAAAGTAGGTGCAAGTTATGTGATTACGGATATTGTCGTAACAAAAGAATCATAGGAGATTCCCATGAAAGCAAGATTTTCCAAATTAACTTTGGTGACAGTTGCCTTGTTAACCCTGACAGCTTGCTCCCAATCTCAATCCACTAGTTCTAAATCTTCTGCAAAAGAAGAAACTAAACAAACGCAAACCAAGTCTTCCAAAGAAACGTCTTCTGCAAAGGATACGTCAAAAGAGACAGGAAAAGAAGAGTCGTCAAAAGCTGGTAAGTCAGATGTGAAAGTGGACTCTGGTGTGAGCTATAATGGTTCTTACTATAGTGTCAAAGGGAAATATGGTGAGGTCATGATCGCCAACAAACATTATCCCTTGTCGCCTGACTTTAACCCAGGTGAAGATCCTGAAGCTGTTTCAGCCCTTCATGAATTGATCGCAGCCATGCAGGCAGAAGGATATCCAATCAGTGACCAATATAGTGGTTTTCGTAGCTACGACACCCAAGTTGGTCTCTATCAAAACTATGTCAATCAAGATGGTCAGGAAGCCGCCGATCGTTATTCTGCAAGACCGGGTTATAGTGAACACCAGACAGGTTTGACCTTTGATTTGATCGATACCAGTGGTAATCTGGTGACAGAACCTGGACCAAGTAAGTGGTTGCTCAAGAACGCCGCTAAATATGGCTTTGTGGTTCGTTACCAAGAAGGAAAAGAAAAAGTGACAGGCTACATGCCAGAAAGCTGGCATCTCCGCTATATCGGAAAAGAAGCACAAGATATCGCAGATTCAGGCTTGAGTCTGGAAGAATACTATGGCTTTACCGGTGGCGATTACGTTGATAAATAAGAAAAGGTTGGGATAGATATCCCAACCTTTTTATTGTATGTTTTTTAGAAACTCATCCAGCTCTTTTTGGTTCTTGAGAGAGATAAATTTTTCGGGGTAGGTGGAGTGGATGTTTTGATACCTTTCTCTGGCACTTTTTGTTCGTCCGTCCCAAAGGATCCAACGGATGAATTCCCAGTCAAAGCGTTCGGGGCAACCTGCCGCCATACTCTCACGGACCTGGCCTTTATAACGGCGGTATCGTTTCCAGGCTCTAAAGAGGCAGTTCCAACGAGAGAAGTTGAGAAAGATAATCTGGTCGGCTTGCTCCATTCTCTCCTCATAGCAGCACCAAGAGTAATTACCATCAATGACCCAGTCTTTATGATCGCTGAGAAACTGTCTCATCTCACCTTCCATCCAATCCCGGTCACTGTCTATCCAACCGGGTTGAAATTGAAGGGTGTCCATATGTAGCTTGGGAATGCAGTAGTGGCGGGCTAAGTTTTCAGCCAAAGTAGACTTTCCAGATCCAGAATAGCCGATAATAACAATTTTCATAAGCACCTCTCAAAAAATAGGCACAAAAAAAGCTCCGGAGAGCTTGATTTTTATGCTGTTCTTGATTAACCAAGTTTAGCTGCAAGACGTGCTTTATCACGGCTAGCTTTGTTCTTGTGGATCAAACCTTTAGTTTCTGCTTTATCGATAGCTGAGCTAGCAGCGCGGTAAAGTTCTTCAGATGGGTTTGCTTCAAAAGCTTTGATTGCAGTACGCATAGCTGATTTTTGAGCTGAGTTTTTTTCGTTTTGTTTAACGTTCAATTCAGCGCGTTTGATAGCTGATTTAATGTTTGCCAAGTTATTCACCTCCATTGATAATCTAACTATCTCATTATATATGAAAAGTTAAGATTTGACAAGCCTAAAATAGCTTTTCCTTAAAAAAGTACCGTTAACAGGCCATTTTATCTAACGTTTGAGATAAATTTCGTCGATTTCATGGTTGGTTGCTTTATGGAGAATCAGATCAGCCCGGTTTCTGGTTGGTTGGATGTAATGTTGCAAGTTGACTAAATTAATGGATTCCCAGACCTGATGGGCTATGCTTAAAACTTCTTCTAGGGGTTGCTCTGTAAATCGATAGTAGTAGTTATTGGGATCATTCTGAGCTAATGTAAGGAGTTTTTGGAAGCGATCGATATACCAAGATTCGATATCATCCACTGCAGCATCCACATAGATCGAAAAATCAAAGAAATCGGTCATATAGAGACTGTCATTTTGTGGATTTTGAAAGACATTGATCCCTTCGACAATGACAAAATCAGCTGGTAAAATGGTTTGCTTCTCATCTGGAACAATATCGTATATTTCGTGGGAATAGACAGGGATTTCTACGCTCTTGTTGTTTTTAATTTGATTGAGAAAATCAAGGAGCAATTCCATATCATAGCTTTCCGGAAATCCTTTTCGATTGAGGATCTCTTGTTCTTTTAAGATAGCATTTGGATAGAGAAAGCCATCCGTTGTCACCAATTCTACTGTCGAGCCTTCAAAGGTTCGTGACAGCAGGATTTGAAGGAGACGGCTAGTGGTGGATTTTCCAACCGCAACGCTCCCTGAAACCCCAATGATAAAGGGTTGGCGTTCACTCGTTTTTTGGAGAAAAATACCTTTTGAGAAGGCCAAATCTTCTTTGGAACGCTTGTAGATTCCAATCAGGTTTGTCAAAGGCAGGTAGACGTCACGTACATCCTGGAGGTTGATGCGGTCGTTAAAACTTTTAATAGAATTGAGCTCTGTTTGAGAGAGAGGTGGGGTGGTTTTGCGGTGCAAATTTTGCCACGTTTCCCGATTAATTTTTTCAAAATGTAGAAATTCTTTGTCCATATGTCACTCCTATTGTAGTCTTTAGTATACCAATTTTTAGAGGTCATGTAAACGATTTAAAAAAGGAGTGAATTATGATAAAATAACCTTATGAGTAAAATGTATTTCGATGTAAACCCAGATGCAGCCCATGATATTCATGATCTGGCTGTTGTTTTATTGGGGCAAAAGATGAATTTCTATACGGACGCCGGCGTCTTTAGTAAAAAAATGATTGACTATGGAAGTCAGGTGCTCTTATCAACCCTGGATTTTCAAGAAGGAGAAAGTGTCCTTGATGTTGGCTGTGGCTATGGACCAATCGGCCTCTCTCTCGCTAAAGCTCAGGGAGTTGCAGTGACCATGGTCGATGTCAATGAGCGGGCACTGGACTTGGCTAAGAAAAATGCCAGCCGAAATGGCGTGGAAGCTCAGATCTTTTCTTCGGATGTCTATGAAGCAGTAGAAGGGTTTTTTGACCATGTGATCAGTAATCCGCCGATCCGAGCTGGTAAGAAAGTGGTTCACCAAGTGATCACTGGTAGTTTTGAACATTTGAAACCAGGTGGAGATTTGACCATTGTCATTCAGAAAAAACAAGGAGCTCCGAGCGCTAAGGCCAAGATGGAAGAGACGTTTGGCAATTGTGAGACCGTAAAAAAAGACAAAGGCTATTATATTTTAAGAAGCGAGAAAGAATCATGAGAGCAGTAGATATCATTCAGAAAAAAAGAGATGGTCTTGCCTTAAACAAGGAAGAAATTGAATGGCTGATTGAGGGCTATGTGGCTGGAACGGTTCCAGATTACCAAATGTCCGCTTTTGCTATGGCCGTTTATTTTAAAGGGATGACGACGGAAGAAATTTCTCATATGACCATGAAGATGGTCCAAACGGGGCAACAGTTTGATCTGTCAGCTATTCCAGGGATCAAGGTGGACAAACATTCGACTGGTGGTGTGGGAGACAAGGTAACCTTGGTCTTGGTGCCTTTGGTTGCAAGTTTCGGAGTGCCGGTTGCCAAAATGAGCGGTCGTGGCTTAGGACACACAGGTGGGACCATCGATAAGTTGGAATCCATTAAAGGTTTCCAGATTGAACGGACCCAAGAGGAATTTATCCAGCAGGTGCAGGAGATCGGCTTATCGGTTATTGGTCAATCCGACCAACTCGTAAAAGCAGACAAACTCTTGTATGCTCTGCGTGATGTGACAGCGACAGTGGACACCATTCCTTTGATTGCTAGCTCCGTCATGAGTAAGAAAATCGCTGCTGGTGCGGATGCCATTCTTTTGGACGTGACAGTGGGCGAGGGTGCCTTTATGAAGAATATTGAGGATGCTCGTCGCTTAGCCCGTACCATGGTGGATCTTGGAAATGCAGTGGGTCGGAAAACCATTGCTGTCATTACAGATATGAGCCAACCTTTGGGAACCAGCATTGGTAATCGTTTAGAAATTTTGGAAGCCTTGGATATTCTGAAAGGGCAGGGCCGAGCGGACGTAACTGAGTTTATTTGTGAATTAGCGCAAATCATGTTGAAATTGGCCAATGTAGATCAATCGATTGAAGCCATCCATGAACACTTAATCAATGGTCAGGCTTTAGCGAAGTTTGAAGAAATGGTTGTGGCTCAAGGTGGAGACTTAGAAGATTTGCATCGTCCCGTTAAAGTGGATCAGGTCCTTGAAGTAACAGCGAACCAAGATGGCGTCATTGCTGCTTTACCTGCCATGGAGTTTGGCTTGTTTGCCATGCGCTTGGGTGCTGGTCGTGCTGTCAAATCGGATCCCCTCGATTATGAAACAGGAATTGTGTTTGACAAAAAAGTGGGAGAGCACGTCAAAAAAGGGGAACGCATTGCCCGCATTTTCATGAATGAAAAAAATTCACAAGAAAGAGTTACAGAATTCAAAAAAAATGTTAAAATACTAGAAAGGGCTGAAAGCGTTAAAGAAATTATTGAAATAATATCTTAAGCAGCTCAGGAGATTGTATGAAGTTAAATAAATATATCGATCACACTCTTTTAAAACCAGATGCGCAACAAGAACAGATCGAAAAGCTGATCGAAGAAGCTAAGGCTTATGATTTTGCGAGTGTCTGTGTGAACCCGACATGGGTGAATTTTGCGACTGAGGGCTTGCGTGATTCAGACGTTAAAGTTTGTACCGTCATTGGTTTTCCTTTAGGAGCAAATACACCATTTGTCAAAGCGTGTGAAACAAAAAATGCGATTCAAAATGGTGCCGATGAGATTGACATGGTCATTAATATCGGGGCTCTTAAGTCTAAGAATTTAGCACTAGTTGAGGAAGATATCCAAGCTGTAGTCGAAGCGAGCGGTGATAAGCTGGTCAAAGTCATCATTGAGACTTGTCTCTTAACAGATGATGAAAAGATCGTTGCTTGTCAAATCGCTAAGTTAGCTGGCGCAGACTTTGTGAAGACGTCAACTGGCTTCTCAACTGGAGGAGCAACGGTTGAAGATGTGGCCTTAATGCGTCAAACTGTTGGACCCGACATGGGTGTTAAAGCTTCTGGTGGTGCTCGCTCTTATGAAGATGCTCTTGCTTTTATCGAAGCAGGTGCGACCCGTATCGGGACTTCTTCTGGTGTAGCCATCATGGAAGGAAGGGTGGCTCATGGCGACTACTGAGTTGATCAACTTAGCAGTTGAAGTGAGTCAACAAGCCTATGTGCCTTACTCTCATTTCCCAATTGGAGCTGTACTGCTAACGAAGGATGGAGAAATTTATACAGGTGTCAATATCGAAAATGCCAGTTTTGGTTTGACCAACTGTGGAGAACGGACAGCCATTTTTAAAGCTGTTTCTGAAGGAGCTCGCGAGTTCAAAGAGCTGATTATCTACGGGCAAACAGAAAAGCCCATCTCTCCATGTGGTGCTTGTCGCCAGGTCATGGCTGAATTTTTTGAGCCAGACCTTCCTGTAACCTTAGTATCTAAAGATAAATCGACGGTCGTGATGACGGTCAAGGAATTACTTCCATATTCCTTTACAGACCTGACTTAATGGTTCTGTGAGGCGGTCTTTTGACCCTTTCAATACTTCGCAACAATGTTGCACAATAATTTAGGAGGTTCAGTAATGAACAAGAAACAATGGCTAGGCCTTGGTCTAGTAACTGTCGCTGCTATCGGACTTGCAGCATGTGGAAATCGTGCGTCTAAAAAAGATAGCGCAAACTCAGAATCAAAAACTGATTTGAAAGCTGCTATCGTTACCGATACTGGTGGTGTGGATGACAAATCATTCAACCAATCTGCTTGGGAAGGTTTGCAAGCTTGGGGGAAAGAAAACGGTCTTTCTAAAGGGAACGGATTTGACTACTTCCAATCAACAGATGAATCTCAATATGCGACAAACCTTGATGAAGCTGTTTCTAACGACTACAAATTGATCTTTGGTGTTGGTTTTGCCTTGCGTGATGCAGTAGAAAAAGCGGCTTCTGACAACGAAGAAACAAACTTTGTTATCATTGACGACCGTATTGAAGGTAAAAAGAACGTAGCATCTGCTGTCTTTGCCGACAACGAAGCTGGTTACCTTGCTGGTATCGCTGCTGCGAAAACTACAAAAACTAAACAAGTTGGTTTTGTAGGTGGTATGGAAAGTGAAGTTATCACTCGTTTCCGCGCTGGATTTGAAGCTGGTGTTAAATCTGTTGACCCATCTATCAAAGTTCAAGTAGACTACGCTGGTTCATTCGGTGACGCTGCTAAAGGTAAAACAATTGCTGCTGCACAATACGCTGCAGGTGCAGACGTTATCTACCAAGTAGCTGGTGGTACTGGAGCAGGTGTCTTCTCTGAAGCAAAAGACTTGAACGAGAAGAAAAATGAAGACGAAAAAGTTTGGGTTCTTGGTGTGGACCGTGACCAAAAAGCTGAAGGTGAATACACTTCTAAAGATGGTAAAAAATCTAACTTTGTCTTGGCTTCAAGCTTGAAGAAAGTCGGAGAATCTGTAAAAGACTTGGCTAAGAAAGCTGCTGACGGTAAATTCCCTGGCGGTAAAGTGATTACTTATAGCTTGAAAGATGGTGGAGTTGATTTGACAACTGACAACCTTTCTGCAGATGCTAAAAAAGCTGTCGAAGATGCCAAAGCTAAAATCCTTGATGGATCTCTTAAAGTTCCTGAAAAATAATATTTGATTGGGCGGCCCTCCCTTTAAGGGCCGTTTCTTTTAAAGTGAGACATTTTTGTCTCAATAAAATCTGTTAGTTCTCTAGCAGATTTTATTGAAATAAAAAATTTTGAAAGGAAAACACCCACATGACACATGAATATGTCATCGAAATGCGTGAGATTACCAAAAAATTTGGTGACTTTGTAGCAAATGATAAGATTAATCTTCAGTTGCGCAAAGGTGAAATCCATGCACTTCTTGGAGAAAATGGTGCAGGGAAATCTACCCTGATGAATATGCTGGCTGGTTTGTTGGAACCAACAAGCGGAGACATTGTGGTAAATGGAAATACTGTTAACCTAGACTCACCTTCAAAAGCAGCTTCTTTAGGAATTGGAATGGTGCACCAACACTTTATGTTGGTTGAAGCCTTCACTGTTGTTGAAAATATCATCCTTGGTTCTGAAACCACTAAACATGGTGTTTTGGACCTTAAAAAAGCCAGCCAAGATATCCTTGATTTGTCTAAAAAATATGGCTTGGCAGTAGATCCAAATGCTAAAGTTGAGGATATTTCCGTTGGTGCGCAGCAACGTGTGGAAATCTTAAAGACGCTTTATCGTGGAGCCGACATCCTGATCTTCGATGAACCAACTGCAGTGTTGACACCAGCTGAAATCGAAGAATTGATGACAATCATGAAGAACTTGGCGAATGAAGGAAAATCCATTATCTTGATTACGCACAAGTTGGATGAAATCCGTGCTGTTTCAGACCGCGTAACGGTTATTCGCCGTGGGAAATCTATTGAGACAGTAGAGATTGGTGGAGCTACTAACCAAGACTTGGCCGAAATGATGGTCGGCCGTTCTGTTTCCTTTAAGACTGAAAAAGGTCCTTCTCAACCGAAAGAAGTGGTCTTGTCGATCGAAAACTTGGTTGTAAACGAAAACCGTGGTGTCCCAGCTGTTAAGAATTTGTCACTGGAACTTCGTGCTGGTGAAGTCGTTGGGATCGCAGGGATTGATGGAAATGGTCAGTCTGAGTTGATCCAAGCCATTACAGGTCTACGGAAGGTAAAATCGGGTTCAATTAAGATTAAAGGCAAGGATGTTGTAGGTCTACGTCCACGTCAAATCACAGAAATGAAGGTAGGGCACGTCCCTGAAGACCGTCACCGGGATGGTTTGGTCCTTGATATGATGATCTCTGAAAACATGGCTCTTCAAACTTACTACAAAGAACCTCTTAGCAAGAATGGTATTTTAAATTATCCAAATATCACCTCTTATGCCAAGAAGCTCATGGAAGAGTTTGACGTTCGTGCAGCCAGTGAAGTGGTACCTGCTAAGGCTCTCTCTGGAGGGAACCAGCAAAAAGCCATTATCGCTCGGGAAATCGATCGCGATCCAGATCTCTTGATCGTTAGCCAGCCGACTCGTGGATTGGACGTTGGAGCGATCGAATATATCCACAAACGCTTGATCCAAGAACGGGATAATGGAAAAGCCGTTCTGGTTGTCAGTTTTGAATTAGATGAAATTTTGAATGTTTCTGACCGTATTGCGGTTATTCATGATGGGAAGATCCAAGGGATCGTAACCCCTGAAACAACGAATAAGCAAGAACTTGGAATCCTCATGGCAGGAGGACAAGTAAAGGAGGGAGCATCAAATGAATAAGAATTTAAAACAAATTGCCGTTCCATTGGTGTCTGTCCTTTTAGGATTGGTCTTAGGTGCCATTATTATGTGGGCCTTCAGCTATGATGCCCTTTGGGGATATGAGTTGCTGTTTAAAAAAGCCTTTGGTTCGATTAAGAGTTGGGGAAATATTTCCCGTGCCATGGGGCCACTGATTTTGGTTGCTCTTGGATTTTCAGTAGCTAGCCGGGCCGGCTTCTTTAACGTTGGACTTCCTGGTCAGGCTTTTGCAGGATGGATCATGGCGACTTGGTTTGCCCTTTCCTTCCCAAATATGCCTCGCTTACTGATGATTCCGATGACCGTTTTGATTGCGGCTATCGCAGGTGGATTTATTGGAGCGATTCCTGGTTTCCTTCGTGCCTATCTCGGAACCAGTGAGGTCATTATCACCATTATGATGAACTACATTGTTCTCTATGGTGGGAATGCCTTGATTCATAGCTTCCCGGCTTCCTTGATGAAAAACAAGGACTCAACCATTGATGTGGGAGCCAACGCTGTCTACCAAACGGAGTGGTTGCGTAATTTGACAGACAAATCACAAATGAACATCGGGATCTTCTTTGCCATCATCGCAGTGGTGGTCATCTGGTTCTTGATGAAGAAAACAACACTTGGTTTTGAAATCCGTGCCGTTGGTCTCAATTCGAATGCGGCAGAATACGCTGGGATGTCTGCAAAACGGACCATTATCCTTTCTATGATCATTTCTGGTGCTCTTGCTGGTATTGGTGGGGTAGCAGAAGGTCTGGGGATTTACTCAAATGTCTACGTTCAAACCAGCTCAATGAGTGTTGGATTTAACGGAATGGCCGTTGCCCTTCTTGCGATGAATTCACCAATTGGTATTCCATTTGCTGCCTTCTTGTTTGGAGCACTTCAAATTGGGGGAGTTGGTATGAAGCCAGCTGCCATCCCTGAAGAAGTCGTTCAAATTGTGACAGCATCCATTATCTTCTTCGTATGTGCTCACTACATTATTGAAAAGATGATCTCGATGCGTTCAGCTAAAAAAGGAGGAGCAAACTAATGAGTATTGTAACGATTTTAAGTATTCTTGTTTCCTCTATGATTGTGTATGCGGCGCCGCTGATCTTCACAAGTATCGGAGGAGCATACTCAGAACACGCTGGGGTTGTTAACGTTGGTCTGGAAGGAATCATGGTTATGGGAGCCTTCTCAGGTATTATCTTTAACTTGACTTTTGAGCCTGAGTTAGGAAGCTTGACACCATGGTTGTCCTTGATCGTTGCTGCAGGGATTGGAGTACTCTTCTCCTTGATTCACGCGGTGGCAACTATTCATTTCCGTGCTGACCATATCGTCTCAGGTACAGTATTGAACTTGATGGCACCTCCATTGGCAGTCTTCCTTGTTAAAGCGATGTACAACAAGGGGCAAACGGATAATATCAAAGTTGCCTTTGGGAAAACTTCCATTCCGGTCTTATCTAAAATTCCGGTAATTGGGGATATTTTCTTCAACAATGCCAGCATCATCGGCTGGGTTGCGATTCTCTTCTCATTCTTTGCTTGGTTCATCATGTTCAAGACAAAATTTGGATTGCGTCTTCGTTCAGTTGGGGAACACCCACAAGCAGCAGATACATTGGGAATCAATGTTTATAAAATGCGCTACTTAGGAGTGATGATCTCAGGTGCCCTAGCTGGTATTGGAGGAGCCATATACGCTCAATCTATTTCCGTTAACTTTGCGGTGACTACTATTGTTGGTCCTGGGTTCATTGCCCTCGCAGCTATGATTTTCGGGAAATGGAACCCAATCGGGGCCATGCTTGCTAGTCTCTTCTTTGGAGCTTCGCAAAGTTTGGCTGTTATCGGGAATCAATTGCCTTTGCTTAAAGGTATCCCATCCATCTACTTGCAAATTGCGCCTTACGTCTTGACCATGGTTGTCTTGGCAGCCTTCTTCGGACAAGCAGTCGCACCAAAAGCAGATGGTGTTAACTACATTAAATCTAAATAATGCACAGAGAGAGGTTGGGACAAAAGTCCTAGCCTCTCAATTGTTTTTGGATTGTCGAGTAAGACGCAGTGGTTGAGTGGGCTCTACTACGCTGATTTCATCAGCTTTTACAGCCCTACTCAACTGTGCGGAGGTGGGACGACGAAATCGAATTCTAACGAATTACCGATTTCTGTCCCACGCTCTCTTTTGCTTTGTAAAGGCCCCTCTTAGTCGCAATTTCTTTAGATTTAGGGTACAATAAGAATACAACTTTTCATGTATCGGAGGAGCAGATGTTTAAGTGGATAAGACGCCTGATTGGCATGGTGATCGTTTTATTTATTTTATTAGTGACCCTGTTGGTTCCTGGATCAATTCCTGAAGGGGAGCAGCTGAGAAATGTGCAGGCAGGGAGTTCTTTGATTGAGCTGGCTCAAAATGCAGTTTCAAACGCTTCTGTGAGCACCGAAGGGCTCTCAACTGAGCTAAGTCTCAATTCTGTGCAATTGAGTCAGGTCGTAAAAACAAGTGCTGGATCCGCCCTTGACAATTCTGACTATCAAAAGATGGCACTAGGAATGGATGGCAATGACCTTCACGTCAAAGTTCCTGTATCATTAGGGCCAGTTGATAGCTATCTAGATTTAACCATGACTGGTCAAGTCGAAAACAATGTCATGAATTTGACCGTGACCGGTGCTAAATTAGGGAAAATGCCCATTCCAAAATTCTTGGTTCTCAACTATTTGAAGGATCAATCCAATCAAAATGGAGGTGGCTTCACAGTGAATGGGGACCAGATCACCCTTGAGATCCCTCAAGCAGGTTATACCATCTCAAAAGCGAGAGTGGAAAATGGCAATGCGAAGGTAACGGTTAGTATATCCTTGTTTTAAGTTTTTGAAAATGGAGTTGTCATGCTTGTCTTTGAATTTTGTGCAGAGAATTTAACTTATATTGATAAGGCGATTGCTGCTGGGGCAGGTCGCATTGAACTGTGCGATAACCTGGCAGTAGGAGGGACCACACCGAGTATAGGTGTGATCAATGAAGCAATCAAACGGACAAGAGAGAAGTCCGTGGATCTATGTGTCATTATCCGGCCCCGTGGTGGCGATTTTGTCTACACTGATCTGGAAGTCGAAGCTATGCTGATGGATATTCGTGCTGCGAAAGAAATAGGGGTTACTTCTTTTGTGCTGGGTGCGCTGACGAGCGATCGAAAGTTGGACCAGAGGATCATGCAGCTTTTACTAGCAGCCTGTGGAGAAGCAGAGGTTGTCTTTCATATGGCCTTTGATGAGTTAACTCACACAGATCAGCTAGAAGCGATTGAGTGGCTTTCTGATCAGGGTGTAGCCCGCATTTTAACACGAGCTGGAAGTCCAGGTGACCCACTAGAGCAACGTTTTGCACACTATCATCGTTTATTAGATGCGGCTAGAGGAAAGATACAGATCCTGCCAGGTGGGGGTGTGACCCTTGACAATCGTCAGCTCTTTTTGGAGCAATTGGGTGTTTGTCAACTGCATGGCACGCGCATCGTGTTTTAAAAAAGAAACGATCACTGCTTGAAGTAGTTTTTTGGATCTGTTATCAAGGTTGGGGACGTCGTTCCCAGCCTCTTCTAGTGCAAAAATGAATAAGGGAGAGAAAATGTTTTTAGAGCATTATTTTGACCGATACACCTTTCAGCTAGAAAAGGGATTGGCTTATGGATTTGAAAAGAGTGGGACAGGCTATGAGTACCAGTGCCCAGTCTTATCGGACACTTTTCTCTTAAAGGTAAGCGTCTGCGACCAGAAGATTTCTTTTCAGGTCTATGATCAGGATACAGGGGATGAGTATATCCAGATCCATCTGGAACAGCTACAAGGAAATTTCGTTGGCCAAGTCAGGGAAGCCTGTCAGGAAAGTCTTGCAAGAATCCGCCAAGCTTGTTTTAAGGTAGAAGAATTTCTTTATCCTCAAGCCAAGCGTCTCATGGCCTATATCTCCCTACACTATCAGGGAACGATTGAGTATTTGTGGGAGAGATCTCCGGAATCCGGTGCCATTCGCCACCGAGACACCCTCAAGTGGTATGGTGTCTTTATGACCATTGATTGGAAAAAATTGGATGCTAGCAAGTCTGGGAAAATAGAAGTTTTGAATGTCAAGTCTGATCAGGTAGCCCATTTCATCCAGCAGAAAGGGATTTATCCAGCCTTTCATATGAATAAAAAATATTGGGTGAGTATCCCCTTAGATGGAACAATTGCTGATGAGGACTTGTTTGCTCTGGTGGATAGTAGCTGGCACCTCACCAAAAAGGGGAAATAAGATGAATCTGTTGAGGAAATTATCTTGGTTTTTTAATTTAGAGAAGAAGCGATACTTGATCGGGATAGGGTCCTTGATCTTGGTTAGCTTTTTAAATCTCATTCCTCCAAGAATCATGGGACTTGTGATCGATTTGATCGATAAAAGAAGGCTGACACTGGGGCAGTTAGTTGTGGATATCGCCCTTTTGGTCCTCGCAGCTCTAGCCATGTATGGCCTTCGTTTTGTCTGGAGACGTTATATTTTTGGAACGGCCAATAAGTTGGCTCGGATCTTGCGTTACCGTTTGTTTCAGCAATTTACGCTCATGTCTCCGTCTTTTTATCAGCGTTATCGGACAGGTGATCTCATGGCCCATGCTACTAATGATATTAATGCGGTAACCATGTTTGCTGGTGGCGGGGTTATGTCTGCAGTGGATGCTTCTGTGACCGCTTTGGTGACCCTAGTCAGCATGTTTTTCATGATTGATTGGCGCTTAACCCTCTTGGCTATTTTGCCCCTACCGGTTATGGTGGTAGTGACTTCCGCCATTGGACGCAAAAACCACAAAGCCTTCAAAGAGGCCCAAGAAGGCTTCTCAGAGCTGAACAACTTTGTTCAGGAATCAGTATCAGGAGTCAAGGTGACCAAATCCTTTGGCTTTCAGTCAGATGAGATTCAGGCTTTTGAAAAAACCAATCAAATGGTCTTTTCAAAAAATATGACTTCAGCCAGTTACAATGCTTTGTTTGATCCGACCACTCTTCTTTTTGTCGGTCTCTCCTATGTTTTGACGCTTTACTTCGGGGGGCTATTTGTTCAGGAAGGGAGCCTGACGGTTGGACAAATCGTAACCTTTATTACCTATCTCAATATGCTCGTCTGGCCCCTTCAAGCCATGGGCTTCTTGTTTAATATTAGTCAGCGGGCTAGCGTCTCCTATGATCGGATTGAGACACTTTTAGCAGAAACACCGGATATTCAAGATCCGAGTCAACCAGTCAGAGAAATCCAAAACGGCGATCTGGAATATGACATTGAAGAATTCGCCTATGAGAAAGAGCCTGTCCTTGAAAAGGTTGCCTTTCATTTAGAAAAAGGGCAAACCCTTGGAATTGTAGGACCAACTGGATCTGGAAAGACCACCTTGTTGCGTCTCTTGCTTAGAGAGCATGACTTGGAGCAGGGAGATATCTTGCTCAATGGAATCTCTATCAAAGACTATCGTTTAGAAGATCTTCGAAGCTTGATCGGCTACGTCCCTCAAGATCAGATCCTCTTTGCCATGACCATTCGCGAGAATGTCGCTTTTTCAGATCCACGGATCCAGGAAGAAGAGGTGATAAAGGCTCTGAGAACTTGTGGGGTCTATGAGGATATTCTGGCCATGCCAGACCAGATGGAGACAGTGCTGGGAGAGAGAGGAGTCTCTCTTTCTGGCGGGCAAAAGCAACGAATTGCCATGAGTCGTGCTTTGGTCATGAATCCTGAGATCTTGATTCTGGATGATTCCTTGTCTGCAGTAGATGCTAAAACGGAGCACCAAATCATTGAAAATATGAAGCAGGAACGCAAGGGGAAAACAACGATTATAACAGCCCACCGCCTATCAGCGATCGTTCATGCGGATTTGATTCTAGTAATGGAGAATGGACAGATCAAGGAGCGAGGAAATCACGAGGAATTAATGGCTCAAAAAGGTTGGTACTATGAAACCTACCAAGCCCAACAATTATCAGAAGAAATGGAGGGAAAGCTGAATGAAAACATCTGAAGCTCATGTTATGAAGCGGCTCTTGACTTACATGTGGTGTTATAAATGGTTAACAGCCCTAGCCTTAGCCTTTACCTTTCTAACTAGTCTGTTATTGACGGCGATCCCTCTTGCAGCTCGCTGGTATATTGACCACCTAGTGGATCCAACAGAAGCAGGCTCACCAGTTCTGACAGCTTTTCAGTTTTTGATTCTCTACTATGGGTTATTCATTGGGCGCGTGCTGGCAACTTATCTGAGTCAGTTAACCTTTGCGCGTGTATCCAATTCTATCGTAAGAGACATTCGTCTAGATATTTTCCAAAATCTTCAAAGGCTGGGTATGTCCTTTTATGACCAGACAGCAGCAGGTTCGATTGTTTCTCGAGTGACCAATGATACCCAGGCAGTCGCAGATATGTTTTCTACGGTCTTTTCAAGCCTGGTTTCATCCTTTTTACTCTTTCTAGTCACCCTGGTAACCATGTTTAGCTTGGACTGGCATTTGACCATTTGGATCCTGCCTTTTCTTCCCATCATTTGGTTTTCCATCCGTCTCTATCGCAAGTTATCCAATCGCTTGGTCAAGATGACCCGACAAAAATTATCAGATATCAATGTGAAATTATCGGAATCCATTGAAGGAATGCGGATCGTGCAGGCCTTTCGTCAAGAAAAGCGCTTGACGGATGAATTCGAACAGATTAATGGGGAACATTTGGACTATGCCAACCGATCTGTAGATGTCAATTCCCTCTTTTTGAGGCCAGCTATGACCCTGTTACAGGTCCTGGCTTATGCGGTTATTCTAACCTTTTTCGGCTTAAATTGGCGTAACTCTGGCTTTACAGCCGGTCTTATCTATGCCTTTATCCAGTATGTTAGCCAGCTTTTCCAACCCTTGATTGATGTTACGCAGAACTTTGCTACCTTGCAGACCTCAACCATTTCTGCAGGTCGTGTCTTTGAAATGATGGATCGAGACGACTATGAGCCCAAGCAAGCTGGTAGCCTGAAAGAAATTGAGCGGGGGGATATTCGTTTTGAGCATGTATCTTTTTCTTATGATGGCAAACGGGATGTCCTAAAAGAGATCTCCTTTGAGGTCAAAAACGGACAAACCATCGCTTTTGTTGGCCATACTGGTTCTGGTAAATCCTCTATTATCAATCTCTTCATGCGCTTTTATGAATTTGATCGTGGCCAGATCTTGATTGATGGACAGGATATCAAGGACTACAGCCAGGAAGCCTTGCGCAAGTCCATTGGTCTAGTGTTGCAGGAACCCTTCCTCTATCATGGAACCATTGCTTCTAATATCCGAATGTATCATGAAGAACTGACAGATGAGGAAATCCGACAAGCAGCTGCATTTGTGGATGTAGCAGACTTTATTGAGAGTCTACCTGGTGGCTATGATCATCCGGTAACAGAGCGGGGTTCTACCTTATCGACTGGTCAGCGTCAGCTTCTGGCTTTTGCCCGGACCATTGCTGCCCAGCCTAAGATCCTCATTTTGGATGAGGCCACTGCCAATATCGACCAAGAGACGGAAGAGATGATCCAAAATTCTCTGAAGAAGATGCGCCAAGGGCGGACAACCATTGCCATTGCCCATCGCCTTTCTACCATCCAAGATGCCGATTGCATCTATGTTCTCGATAAAGGAAAAATCATCGAATCGGGCAATCACGATCAACTCATTGCTCTAGGAGGAACGTATAAGAAAATGTATGACCTCCAGGCCGGTATGATGAAATAAGGACAAACAAGGAGAGTGGGACAGAAATCGGTAATTCGTTAGAATTCGATTTCGTCGTCCCACCTCCGCACAGTTGAGTAGGGCTGTAAAAGCTGATGAAATCAGCGTAGTAGAGCCCACTCAACCACTGCGTCTTGCTCGACAATCCAAAAACAATTGAGAGGCTAGGACTTTTGTCCCAGCCTCTTGTTTTTCTATCTTGAAAGCTGTAAAATATAGAAAAGAACTGAAAAAGGGAGCATACACCATGTCAAACGATCTGATCCTGATGGGAGTTGTGATTGTCTTATTTGGACTCTATTTCACTCTTCAAGTTGAGCTCAATAAAGTCAGAAATCAATTCACCCACTATCTTCTAAAATCAGGTAGTATTTCTAAGGAACAAAGAGAGAAGTACCTCAAAGAACCAGAGATGGAAGCGATTCGCCTGATTCGTCTCGATTATCGAATCGGTCTTCAAAATGCCAAACTTCTTTATGAGCAATTAAAGAAATAAGAAAGACCCTCGTATAGTTTATACGAGGGTTTCTCTTTCAAAAAAAGTTGTAAGTTTTGGTAGAACATTGGCCACATCTGCAGATTTGATCTTAGCGAGTTGATAAGGACAAGAAGCGATGTAGGCTGCTTCAAAGAAATCAAGCGGGAGTCCACTGTGTTTTAAGGCAGCAAGGGATTGAACTTGGCTGAGTTCTAGAAGGATCCCATCGTGGGTCAGGGTCAGATGAGGGAGAAGAGAAGACTGATCCATCAAGGTCTTCAATCTTTCTTCTTCCTCTTTTTTTCTGGCTAGAAGTCGCTTTTTATTGGTCAGATACATACCGTTATCAATGTAGAGACTCAAGGCCTTTTGCATGATTAGATTGCTATCATAGTCCAGAATTGTCTTATAGGTCAAGACCGGCTTAAGAAGGTCTTGGGGAAGGATCATGGAAGTGATGCGAAGAGCAGAAAAGAGATTGGTCGAAAAAGATTTGATATAGATGACCCGGTCCTTTTGATCCAAATAATGAAAAGAAGGGGCATTGCTGCCATCAAGATCTCCAAGGTAGTCGTCCTCAACAAGGTAGACATCATATTGGTCAGCTAGTTGCAAGATCGCTTCTTTCTGCTTGGTCGAATAGCTATGACCGAGCGGATAGTGAAAACGGGGGATCGTGTAGAAGAATTTGATATGGCCACTTTTGAAAATCTCTTCAAGTTCCTCGAGATCAATCCCCGTTAAATTACGTTGAATGGTACGGTAGGAAAGTTGCTGCGAATCTAAGAGTTGATTCATCCGATGATAAGTCGGTTGCTCGATCAAGATCTGAGATTTTTTATTGGGAAAGTCAATCTGGCTGAGGATATTGAGCGCCTGCTGGGTACCAGCAGTCAAAACAATCTGATCTGCAGTCGTATAAATACCTTCTTCCTTTAATAAGCCTTGAATTGATTGGCGTACTTCGAGTAAGCCTGCTTGATCCGAAAAGTTATTAAAGAGATAATTCTCCCGTCCAATCAAGGTTTCATTGATACAGGTCCGGAAGTCCTCGAAAGCCTGGTTGCGGTCTTTCTCTAATTTTAGTGGAAGATCTTCATGTCGATTAGGTTCTTGCTCCAAAACATAGTAGCCACTTTGAGGCTTAGCATAGAGGAAGTGCTGGTAAGTCAAGTCCAGCAAGGCCCGTTGCACCGTGTCCTTACTACAAGAAAATTGACTGGCTAACTGACGAACAGAAGGAATTTTCTGTCCAGTTTCCAGTTCTCCATCTTGAATGGCTTTTTTTAGAACATGAATAATTTTTTGGTATTTGCTCGTCTTCATCCTGACTGTCCCCATACAGTTTTTTTCTATTGTACAGAAAAAATCACAAAAAAACCACTCATAAGAGTGGTGAGCGTATTACATAAAGTAAACGATGGCTAAATACTGAAGAGAAGAAGCTGCCAGGATGAAGAGGTGCCAAATCATGTGGAAGTATGGTTTTTTCTTAGCATAAAAGCCAGCTCCAACCGTGTAGCACAGGCCGCCCATGAGCATGAGCCCCCAGAAGATCGGATTGGTTTGGCTAACGATTTGGGGAATAATAAAGATGACCAACCAGCCCATGATCAAGTAAAGAGCGAGACTGAACTTTTCATTGACTTTTTTGGCAAAGATTTTGTAAAGAATACCAAAGATGGTGGTCCCCCATTGGATCAAGATAATGCTGTAGCCCATCCAGTTGTTCATCAAGGTAAGGACGACTGGTGTGTAACTACCTGCGATCGCAATGTAGATCATGGAATGGTCGATAATACGAAGCACATACTTTTGAGGTGAATTGTAAGACATAGCATGGTAGACGGTCGAAGACAGAAACATCAAAAAGAGACTGATCACAAAGATAGAAGTCCCAAAAGCACTGAGAAGACCGTGTTGCTCAAAGCTATAGACTGCTGAAATCGGAAGCAGGATCAACATGAGGAGGGCGCCAACAGCATGGGTTACGCTATTGGCGATCTCTTCTCCAAAGGATAATTTTTTACTTAGTTTCATGGTGTAATTCATCAGTTTCTTCCTCCGTTGTTGCTGGTTGAATATAAGAAAGGGTTTCAAGATAAAGTTGAACTGTCTGACAGGCAGAGCGAATGATGGGAGCGATCGGCTCTTTTTGCTCATTGAGATAAGCGACAAAGCTATTATAGAGAAGATCTGAACTCGCCTGGTCCTGCAAGAAATTTAAGGTAGAAGCGATCTCCTGAATAGAAAAGACCGTTTTTAAGGTTGTAATAGCGATCAAGCGAGCCACCTGTCTACGCTGGTATTTCTTCTTATCTGGTTTTTCGACATAGCCATGTTTTACGTAATTGTTGATCATGGCAGCCGTCAAGCCCTTGTCTGAAGAAGAGAGAACAGGTGCACAGGTTTTATTGACGTAAAGAAGGACCTGATCGAGATAGAGGTCTAGCTCAGGCAGTTGCTCCCACGTTGGATAGGAAAAAGTGGACACGAAATCTTCACCTTTCTTTAATCTAGTTTTCATAACTAGATAATAACATTTATAAAAACTCCTGTCAAGAAAATTTGAAAAATATGGTACAATAGACCTATGAAACTATTAATTCCATCCGCCAAAGAACTGAACGAACAGGCTCGTATCGTCGAGCCCCAACCCTTGTCAGAGAACACAAAAACCATCCTCCAAGCTTTGAAGGCATTCTCCCTAGAAGAATTAGCGACCTTTTACGGGATCTCAGAGGAAAGAGCTCAAGTAGAAAAAGAAAGAATTGAGGCTTTGTTAGCTGGGAGTGCTAAAACCTATCCTGCTTTGGAATTGTTTGATGGCCTTATGTATCGTAGTATCGAGCGTCAAGACTTATCCCAAAAAGAGCAGGCTTATCTGCAGGAGCATTTGTTGATCACGACTGCTTTATACGGTGTACTACCTGCCTATGAAGGGATTGCGCCCCATCGCTTGGATTTTATGATGAAGCTAAAACCAGCTGGAAAATCTCTAAAGGCATTCTGGAAAGAGGACTATGATCAGGCAGTAGAAGGTGAGGAGCAGATCCTATCCCTTTTGTCTTCTGAGTTTGAACAGGTCTTTTCAAAAGCCATTCGTGAGCGAATGATTCGGATCAAATTCATGGAGAATCGTGGTGGGACACTAAAAATTCACTCGACGATTTCAAAGAAAGCACGTGGTGCCATGGTGACAGCTATGATGAAGGAAGAAATCACCCATCTAGAAGATCTGAAATCATTAGAAGTAGCAGGTTTCTTTTATCGTGAGGATTTATCGCAAGAGAAAGAATGGATCTTTGTGAAAGAATAAATAAAAATATTCCTGAGAAGCGTCAGGAATATTTTTTTGATCTGTTAGATAAAGAGAATGCACGATGAAAACTCCAAAATAGAGGATTTTGGAGTCAGAATCGTCTTGAGCAGTAGGCTTAGGCGATATGTTTGAATTTCTTCAAGAGTTCTGTCAACTCAGCTTGCTCGCCACTATTAAAGACTTGCATCAAGCGTTGAATATTTTTGATATGATCTGGAAGAGCTTCTTCGATCTTTTTACGACCGGCATCTGTAATAGAAACAAGATAAGCACGGCGGTCTTCTGGATCGGTTTCGCGTGTAATCCAACCATCGCGGACCATATTGCGAATAACCACAGTCATATTTCCAGAGGTCGCAAGAATGCTATCAATCAGATCTTGAATGCGGAGATCGCCCTTGCTGTACAAGGTCTCAAGTACAGAGAATTGAGTTGGTGTCAACTGGTGCTTTTTAAAGATATGAGCCTCAGAGGCACGGATCAATCGTTCTGCCTTGTGGAAGACGATCATGGTTTTTAAATCTACGTTTGCTTCTTTGAATAATCTCTTTAAATTTTCCATATCTATATTTTATCAATAAATAGTATTTCTGTCGTTTAATTTTATTTTCAAATTAGTTACAAAATTGTGACAAATTTATTAAACTATGAACAAATGATAGCGAAGGTGTTAATTTTACTTTGTTTATCAAACAATTTTATACTAAAACATTGTAACAGGTATGAAATATTAGTAACAATTCTTTCTTGAAAATCTATAGAATTCTAGGTGGCTTTGGTGTATAATGAGGGAGTGAAACAGAAAAATAATCTTTTTATAGTATGGCAACATATAATAGGAATCTGTATCTTAGTGTTGACGGTCCTTTTTTCTTGGCTATTTCTTGCTGAAAAAACTTCTGATCGCTTGCAGGATCAAATTGCGCAAGCAAGAAAAATAGCTCTGTCTCACTCTTCGATTGCTACTATTGAGACGGAGAGTTTCTTTCATGGCAAAGAAGCCTATCTTTCCTTTATTGGCAAGGACCAAGAGGGGCAAGAACTAGCGGTTTTGGTGGCGCAGGCGGATGATGCAGTCTATACCTACCCTTTGAAAGAAGGAGTTAGTTCCAAAGAGGCAGCTTCTGTCGTCAAAGAGAAGAGTCAGGACGCGATTGATCGGGTAACTTTTGGACGCTTTAAAGGCAAACCGATCTGGGAAGTCAAGGCTGGGAGCTCTTATTATGTGGTGGATTTCAAGACTGGGAAAGTCACCGGTGTTTTTTAAGATTTGAGGAGGAAATATGAAATTATCAAATCGTGTATTGGAAATGGAAGAAAGTGTGACCTTGGCTGCAAATGCGCGTGCCAAAGCTTTGGCAGCAGAAGGTCGTGATATCTTAAGTTTGACCCTGGGTCAACCTGACTTTGCGACTCCAAAAAATATTCAAGAAGCAGCAGTCGCATCCATCGAGGATGGCCACGCTAGCTTTTATACGGTCGCATCTGGACTTCCAGAATTGAAGGATGCCATTAGCGACTATATGAAAGAGTTTTATGGCTATGCTGTGAACCGTAATGAAGTAGTGGTCGGTACTGGTGCTAAGTTTATCCTCTATGCCTTCTTTACTTCTGTTATCAATCCAGGCGATGAAGTCATCATTCCAACCCCTTGCTGGGTTTCTTATGTAGACCAGGTCAAGATGGTAGAAGGAACACCTGTTACTTTCCAAACAACAGAAGAAAATCACTTCAAGGCAACGGTAGAGCAACTGGAAGCAGCACGGACAGACAAGACCAAGGTTGTCTTGCTGAATTCGCCATCCAATCCAACAGGAATGATATACAGTAAAGAAGAACTCGAAGCAATCGGAAATTGGGCTGTCGAGCATGATATCTTGATTTTGGCAGACGATATCTATGGTCGATTGGTCTATAATGGCAACACCTTTACGCCAATTTCTAGCTTATCAGAAGCGATTCGCAAGCAAACTATCGTGATTAACGGAGTTTCTAAAACCTATGCTATGACTGGTTGGCGGGTTGGTTTTGCTGTAGGAGATCCTGAGATTATCGGAGCTATGGCCAAGGTGATCAGCCAAACAACTTCCAACTTAACGACCGTTTCCCAATATGCCGCAATCGAAGCCCTCACAGGAGATCAATCTTCTATTGAGATCATGCGCCAAGCTTTTGAAGAGCGCTTGAATACTATTTATCCTTTGTTGAATGAAGTACCTGGTTTTGAAGCCATCAAACCTCAAGGAGCCTTCTATCTTTTCCCAAATGTCAAGAAGGCCATGGAGATGAAGGGGTATACAGATGTGACGGAATTTATTACAGCAATTTTAGAAGAAGCAGAGGTTGCTTTAGTAACGGGAGCTGGCTTTGGTGCCCCTGAAAATGTTCGCTTGTCTTATGCGACAGATTTGGATACCCTGAAAGAAGCTGTTCGCCGCCTCAAGGCCTTTATGGAAAAATAAAAATACAAGATCCTTAGTAATGAGCTGAGGATCTTTTTCTTTAAAAAAAATCTGGTTTTCACAGGTAGAGCCTAGCACTGAAAGCCTTTTTATGATACAATTAAGAAGATAATGTCTTCGGACAAGTTTAACGAGAAAAGGAAGATGAATGATGACAAAACGGATTACTATCATCGAAGTAAAAGACTATGTTGGTCAAGAAGTGACCATTGGTGCTTGGGTGGCCAACAAATCAGGTAAAGGAAAAATTGCTTTTTTGCAATTGCGTGACGGGACTGCCTTTTTCCAAGGTGTAGCTTTCAAACCAAACTTTATCGAAAAATTCGGCGAAGAAGTGGGGCTTGAAAAATTTGACACCATCAAACGCTTGAGCCAAGAAACATCAGTGTTTGTGACTGGTATTGTCAAAGAAGACGAGCGTTCTAAATTTGGTTACGAGTTGGATATTACAGACATCGAAGTCATTGGTGAATCACAAGACTACCCAATCACTCCAAAAGAACACGGAACAGACTTCTTGATGGACAACCGCCACTTGTGGTTGCGTTCACGCAAACAAGTCGCTGTCATGCAAATCCGTAATGCCATTATCTATGCAACTTATGAGTTCTTTGATAAGAATGGCTTCATAAAATTTGACAGCCCAATTCTTTCAGGAAATGCGGCGGAAGATTCAACTGAATTGTTTGAAACAGATTACTTCGGTACTCCAGCTTACTTGAGCCAATCCGGTCAGCTTTATCTGGAAGCAGGTGCTATGGCCCTTGGTCGCGTCTTTGACTTTGGTCCGGTATTCCGTGCTGAAAAATCAAAAACTCGTCGTCACTTGACTGAGTTCTGGATGATGGATGCGGAGTACTCTTACTTGACACACGATGAGTCACTTGATTTGCAAGAAGCTTATGTAAAAGCCCTTCTTCAAGGTGTTTTGGATCGTGCTCCTCAAGCCTTGGAAACATTGGAGCGTGATACTGAGCTCTTGAAACGCTATATTGCGGAACCATTCAAACGGATCACTTATGATGAAGCCATTGATCTCTTGCAAGAGCATGAAAATGATGAAGATGCGGATTATGAGCATTTGGAACATGGAGATGACTTCGGTTCACCACATGAAACATGGATTTCAAATCACTTTGGTCTACCAACCTTTGTGATCAACTACCCATCAGATATCAAGGCCTTCTACATGAAGCCAGTTCCTGGGAACCCAGATCGCGTGCTTTGTGCAGACTTGCTCGCACCAGAAGGCTACGGAGAAATCATCGGTGGATCTATGCGTGAGGAAGACTACGACGCCCTTGTTGCGAAGATGGAATCTCTTGGCATGGATCGTACAGAGTATGAATTCTACCTTGACCTTCGTAAATACGGTACAGTTCCACACGGTGGATTTGGTATTGGGATTGAACGGATGGTCACTTTCGCGGCTGGTACAAAACACATTCGTGAAGCCATTCCGTTCCCACGTATGTTGCATCGTATCAAACCTTAATAGACGTAAAAACGCCATTAGGCGTTTTTCACTTTTATCTGCTTCAAAAAACTATGAAAGGAATTTCAATGCTGAAAAAAGACATCATCGATGGGAAAGAATACGAAGAAGGCCAAGGATCTTTGATTGCGGATCTAGACCATTCCATTCAACAGATGCTCAAGTCATCCTACCCGGAAAGTCAAATGGATGATTTTATCACCTATAAAAATTTGAGCCAATATTGTATGGATTATCTAGGTCAGATTATTGATCGTGCCAATGATAAAAATGATGCGATTAAACAGCAGGTAACAGCTGTCATGCCCGAAAGCGAGCGTCCCTTTAACGTTGAAGACCGCTTGACAGCCAGCTATACCTTCGGTCAGCGTGTGGCGGATTCGGTTGCGCGCTTCGGTGGTTCTTGGACCTTTATTATTAGCTTCATCATGATGATGGCTATCTGGATGTTGATCAATGTCTTGCATCCCTTTGGCTGGATTTTTGACCCTTATCCTTTCATCTTGCTGAATCTAGCACTTTCTACGATTGCGGCGATTCAAGCTCCTTTGATCATGATGAGCCAAAACAGGGCAGCAGATTATGATCGCCTGCAAGCGCGAAATGACTTTAACGTTAATATGGAGTCTGAACGGGAAATTCGCTTGTTGCATACGAAGATTGATCATATGGTGCAGCAAGACCAGACGGATTTACTGGAAATTCAAAAGTTGCAAACCGAATTGTTGGTATCCTTGTCTAATCAAGTGAGCCAATTGCGTCAAGAACTGAATCAAGAAAGAATGAAAGAGGTGGAGAAAATGTAGGCAACTCTAAGTAAGTCTTTTAGAAACACTCAAATAATCTATTGAAAGAGGAAAAACAATGTTTAAAAGAACTTACAAACGCAATATTTCACTCCTAGCAGGACTGGAATTTACATCTTATTTTGGAATCACCAGTTTTTGGATTTTATTTTTTATTCAGAATGGTCTTTCTTTACTTCAAATCGGTCTATTAGAGAGTATCTTTCATGGGACGAGTCTTTTATGTGAGATCCCATCTGGTATGTTGGCTGATCGATTTAGCTACAAGACCAATCTCTATTTGGCTCGCTTGTCCAGTATTGGATCTTCGATCTTGATTTTATTTGGTCAGGGGAATTTTTGGATCTATGCCCTTGCCATGATGGTCAATGCTTGGTCTTATAATTTTGACTCGGGGACCAGTACGGCTTTCTTATTTGATTCAGCGGTGGAAGCAGGTCAAAAAGACCGTTATCTTCAGATTTCTAGTTTCTTGTCTGGTGTGGCCGAAGTCACCCGAACTTTAGGTATAGTGGTGGCAGGCTTCTTTATTCACGGAGCATTGGCTTGGACCTATTATATTGCTATCGGGCTATCCTTGCTTTCCATTCTTTTGATCTTTCTGATGAAGGAGCCAGAGAGTAAGAGTGATGAAAGAAGTCACTTGACCTTAAAGCGGATATTGGAGGTAGTGAAACAAGAATGGCAGGACAAACCAGTCTTGTTTTACTGGATGCTCACCTATCAGTTGGTAGGGACCATCATGTGTATGTTTTATTTTTACTACCAACAGAAAATTAGTGACTTAACTAGTTGGCAAGTTTCGCTTATCATGTTGATTGGTAGTGGATTCAATCTCCTAGCGGTTTATTTGGCCAGTCAAATCGGGAAAAAATGGAATAGTAATCAAGTCTTTCCGATTCTGGTTGCACTGACTGGGTTGGCCTTGTTTTTGGTAGGTTTGAAGACTCCATTCGCCTATTTGAGTGTCTATCTCTTGACCAATGCCCTTTATGCAGTTTATCAACCCATCTACTACAATGATTTACAAGCTTATCTGCCTTCCAGTGTGCGAGCAACCATGCTGAGTATCAATTCGATGATGTTTAGTCTATCTATGATTGTCATTTTCCCACTGACTGGTTGGTTCATTGATAGTTGTGGATTTGTAGCAGTCTTTCTTGTATTAGGCCTTATAACGCTATTATCTTTCCCTCTACTAATGATTGGATTGGGGAAAATGGGCAAGACCTTAAGCAAGGTGCCAAGGAAGGAATAAGATTTCTGACCTTCATCTGGTCAGTATTCAACTCTCTCTGCTCTGCAGGGAGAGTTTTTTTGTCAGTTATAATTGTGGTAAAATAGGTATATCCTATTTAAAAAGAATCGAGTTGTATGAAATCATTATTGAAGTATTTTAAGGGCTATCTATGGGAAACTTTTCTAGGGCCCGTGTTTAAGCTTTTAGAAGCTATTTTTGAATTGTGTGTCCCCTTAATCATCGCCCACTTAGTCGATCAGGTCATTCCGAAAAAGGAAACGAGCGCAGTGGTGATGACGGTCGGTGTTTTGTTTTTATTTGCGAGCTTTGGTGTCGTCGTAGCTATTACGGCCCAGTATTTTTCTTCTAAAGCAGCTGTCGGCTTTACCCGCGAGATGACCAAGGATTTGTATGAGAAGATCTTATCACTTCCAAAGGACAAGCGCGATAGGATCGGGACTTCTAGTTTGGTAACCCGTCTCACTTCTGATACCTATCAAATTCAGGTTGGGATCAACCAATTCTTGCGCCTCTTTTTGAGAGCACCGATTATTGTCTTTGGTTCTATCATCATGGCTTTCACCATCAGTCCTAAACTAACCCTTTGGTTCTTGGGGATGGTGGCGATTTTAACCTTGATTATTGTGATCATGTCTCGGATTGTCAATCCTCTTTTTGCCAAGATCCGGAAAATCACAGACCGAATGGTCACAGTGACGCGTCAGCAATTTCAAGGGATGCGGGTGATTCGGGCCTTTGGACAACAGTCTAGTGAATTAGAGGACTTTAGAGAGGTCAATCAGGACTACAAGATCTGGCAAATTCGCGCTGGTATCTGGTCTAGTTTGGTCAGTCCCTTGACCTTCCTTGTGGTCAATACGACCTTGGTTTGTGTCATTTGGCAAGGACAATTGAATATCTCTGCTGGTCTTTTAACCCAAGGGATGTTGGTCGCTTTGGTCAATTATTTATTACAAATTTTAACAGAATTGATCAAACTGGCGATGCTGGTCACGTCTTTAAATGTCAGCTATATTTCAGCTAAGCGTGTTCAAGAGATTTTTGATTTGAAGGAAGAAGACCTCTTAGAAGCTCTGCCAGAAGAAACTGCAAGAGAGCAAGAAGCGATCAGCGCACAGAAAGTTACTTTCACTTATCCAACGGCTTCAAGCCCAGCTCTAGAAGATATTTCCTTTGATCTGGATCATGGACAGATGTTGGGAATTATCGGTGGTACAGGATCTGGGAAGTCTACCCTGGTTCAGTTATTGAGTCATTTGTATGCCGTGAGTCAAGGGAAATTATCCCTCTATCATCAAGGTCACTCTCCTAAAACTCTCAAGGAGTGGCGGGAGTGGGTAGCTGTTGTCCCACAGAAGGCAGAGCTCTTTAGAGGAACCATCCGCTCGAATCTCTTACTTGGAATGGAAGAAAATCTATCGGATGAAGATTTGTGGTGGGCGCTAGAAACAGCTCAGGCGGCTGATTTTGTCCGTGAAAAAGAAGGACAACTCGATGAGCCAGTGGAAGCCTTTGGTCGAAATTTTTCAGGCGGCCAACGCCAGCGGTTGACAATTGCGCGTGCCCTTTTGAAGAAGGCTCCTTTCTTGATTTTGGATGATTCAACTTCTGCCTTGGATTATTTGACGGAAGCTCGTCTCTTAAAATCGATTAAAGAAGAATTGAGTGATACGAGTTTGATCTTAGTATCACAACGAACCAATAGTCTCAAGTCTGCTGATCAGATTTTGGTCTTGAACAAGGGTCATCAAGTAGGACTGGGGAATCATGATTTCCTTTTGTCTACCAATGAGATTTATCAAGAAATTCATTATTCACAACACGGGAGGGAGGAAGCATGAGTCAAAAACGTTCTAGTTATTTAAAACGTCTGTTTAGAGATTTTGCTCACCATCCCGGGCTCCTGATCCTAGCTAGTCTTGGAACCATCGTTCAAGTGGCCTTAACGGTCTGGTTACCGATCCTGATCGGACATGCGGTTGATTTAGTCATCAATCCTCAAGGGATGACAGTCTTATGGCCTGTTTTGATCAAAATGGTTCTGGTCATTGTGGCCAATACCCTGATCCAATGGATCAATCCTCTTGTCTACAATCAATTGGTCTATCGGTATAGCCAAAGCCTGAGAGCAGAAGTGATGGAAAAAGTACACCGCTTGCCCTTGTCTTATCTAGATAAACAAGGGAGCGGAGACTTTGTCAGTCGTCTCACGACCGATGTAGAGCAACTCAATAGTGGTCTTCTGATGGTCTTTAACCAGTTTTTTGTTGGCCTCCTAACCATTCTTGTCACCATCGTGACCATGGCAGAATTGGATTTCTTTATGATGGTGGCGGTTCTTGTCTTGACCCCTTTATCCCTGTTGATTGCTCGTTTTATTGCCAAACGTTCTTATACGCTTTTCCAAAAGCAGACCAAGGCGCGTGGTCTTCAAACCCAGTTGATCGAAGAGTCTTTGACCCAGGAAAGTTTGATCCAGTCTTTTAATGCTCAGGATCAATTCCGTACGGCTTTTAAAGGGACTAATGAAAGCTATGCCAATTATTCCCAATCTGCTGTCTTTTATTCCTCAACTGTCAACCCTGCCACTCGCTTTGTGAATGCCTTGATTTATGCAGTAGTGGCTGGATTTGGTGCTGTACGCATTATTTCAGGATCTCACTTTACTGTCGGTCAATTGGTGACCTTCCTCAATTATGTCAACCAATACACCAAGCCCTTTAATGATATCTCCTCTGTCTTGTCAGAACTCCAAAGTGCCCTTGCCTGCGCAGAGCGCTTGTACAGCGTCTTGGATCAAGCTGAGGTCGAAGAGACGGGGCAACGGGTCCTGGAAAGTCAGGATGTTAAAGGTGCGATTGGTTTTGAACACGTCGCATTTGGCTATGATTTGGGGCGGACTTTGATCAAAGATTTAACCATTCAGGTTCCAGCTGCCAGTAAAGTGGCCATTGTAGGGCCTACAGGAGCAGGAAAGTCGACCTTAATTAATCTGCTCATGCGTTTCTACCCTGTTAATTCTGGAGAGATCACGATTGATGGGGTGCCAATTACGGACTACACCCGTGCTTCTTACCGCCAACAGTTTGGTATGGTTCTGCAAGAAACCTGGCTCAAGGTTGGGACCATTCATGAAAATATCGCCTTTTCTCGTCCAGATGCAAGTAGAGAAGAAGTCATAGAAGCAGCCAAAGCGGCCAATGCAGATTTCTTTATCCGGCAGTTGCCACAAGGGTACGATACCTATCTTTCAGATGCTGGAGAGTCTTTGTCTCAAGGTCAACGCCAACTCTTAACGATTGCGCGGGTTTTCCTTTCAGTTCCTAAGATTTTGATCTTGGATGAGGCGACATCCTCCATCGATACTCGGACGGAGGTCTTGATTCAAGATGCCTTTAATCAACTAATGAAAGGACGGACCAGCTTTATCATTGCTCACCGCTTGTCGACCATTCAAAATGCCGATATGATTCTTGTCATGGTGGATGGTGATATAGTTGAGCATGGCACTCATGAAGAGCTAATGCAAGCGCAAGGTGTTTACTACAAGATGCAGACTGCTCAGCAACAGATTAGTTAAAATGAAAAGAGAGTGGGACAGAAATCGGTAATTCGTTAGAATTCGATTTCGTCGTCCCACCTCCGCACAGTTGAGTAGGGCTGTAAAAGCTGATGAAATCAGCGTAGTAGAGCCCACTCAACCACTGCGTCTTGCTCGACAATCCAAAAATAATTGAGAGGCTAGGACTTTTGTCCCAGCCTCTTTTTTCGTCTAAAAAAACATCTAGCAAAATTGCTAGATGCTTCAAAAACCACTATTTTTAAACGTTTAGAACCTTATCCAAGAATTCTTTCAAACGTGGGTGTTGTGGGTTGTCGAAGATTTGGTCTGGTTTGCCGTCTTCGAGGAATTCACCGTCTGCGGTAAAGATAACCCGGTTGGCTACTTGGCGGGCAAATCCCATCTCGTGGGTAACGATGATCATGGTCATGCCTTGCTCTGCCAACTCTTTCATAACGTTCAATACATCTCCAACCATCTCAGGGTCAAGGGCAGAAGTAGGTTCGTCAAAGAGCATAATATCTGGATTCATGGCAAGTCCACGTGCGATAGCCACACGTTGTTTTTGACCACCGGAAAGGCTGTTTGGATTGGCATCTGCTTTATCTGCGAGACCAACTTTTTCCAACAATTCCATCCCGACTTTTTGAGCTTCTTCACGGGTCATCAGTTTGTGCTCTACTGGCGCAAACATAATATTTTCAAGGACGCTCATGTGAGGGAAGAGGTTGAAGTGTTGGAAAACCATCCCGATATTTTCACGGACTAGATCAACATTAGTTTTTGGATCGGTTAGATCATATCCATTAACTGTAATTTGACCTTTTGTAACTTCTTCGAGGAGATTGAGACTACGAAGGAAGGTCGATTTACCTGAACCGGATGGTCCGATAATACAAACCACATCTCCTTCATAGAATTTTGTTGAAATTCCTTTTAGGACCTCATTTTTACCATAGTATTTGTGGAGGTCATGGACATCAATTTTTAATTTAGCCATTAGTTAACCTTCTTTTCTAATTTTTTTGCAAATCGTGTTAGCAAGGTGATAATCACGAGGTAGAAGACGGCAAGGATCGCATACATCTTGAAACTTTGGTAGTTTCGAGCGATGATGATCTTACCAGTTTGGAAGAGTTCTACCAATCCGATCGCAGACACAATAGTTGTATCTTTCAGGGCAATGACGAATTGGTTAACAAAGTTTGGAAGCATGAGTTTGGTTGCTTGTGGCAAGATGATCTTGCGCATGGTTTTGCCATAAGAGATCCCCAGGCTTCGGCTGGCTTCCATCTGTCCAATCGGTACAGCTTGGATCCCTCCTCGAACAATTTCTGCAATATAAGCAGCCGCATTGAGAGAGAGGGCAATAGTACCTGCGACAAAGTCGTTAATCGGGGATTGATGACCTGTGACCGATTCAATCAAGTTTGGAATTCCCCAGAAGATGAAGGCAGCAAGGATCATCAATGGGATCCCACGAATAACATCGACAAAGATCTCAGCAGTCCAGCGGAGCCATTTATAAGGGCTAACACTAAACATCCCAAAGATAACACCGATCACCATAGCAATGGCGAAAGAGAGAAGGGCAAGGGCAAGAGTCACACCCAAACCACTTAACAATTGTTTGTAGTTGTTTTGGAGCAAGCCCCAAATCGTTGTTTCATCTACGGCTGTACTTGAAGTAGATTTGCTATCTGCTTTAAGGTATTTATCGAGAATCTTTTGGTATTGACCGCTTTTCTTCAAGTTTGCAAGACCGTTATTGAACATTTCGATCAATTCAGGATTTTCACCCTTCTTAACGGCAAATGCTAGTTGACCACTTGGAGTCCCTTCGATAGGTGTTTTGAATTTACGTCCTTGTTTAATAGCGTATTTGATAACAGGTTCGTCATCCATAATCGCTGCAACAGAACCAGAATTCAAACTATCATACATAGAAGCTCCATCAGAGAACGTTTTGATCTTGTAACCATATTTCTTTTGGTTTTTTTCAAGGAAGTTTTGTGAGGAAGTACCGTTTTTAACACCGACTGTCTTTCCTTTTAGGTCATCATATGAATCAATCTTGCTGCTTTCTTGAACGGCTAGAATAGAATTGGCCGTGTAGTATGGTTCAGAAAAATCAAATGTTTCTTTCCGAGCATCTGTTACGGTCATCCCTGCGATCATTCCTTGCGCATGTCCGGATTGGACATCACTTACCGCTGCGTCAAATCCAGGATTATTAATCTCGATGGTAAATCCTTGGTCTTTGGCAATAGCCTTGATCAAGTCCATATCGATCCCTGTGTATTTGTTTTTTCCATTTTGGAAGACAAATGGTGCAAAAGATGAGTCACTTGAAATTACATATTTTGATTTTTTAGGAGTTGCTTTTTGACCAGCAGGAGTAGTTGTTTCTGGAACGGTACTGTTACTTGATGATTGGCTTTCACCGGTCCATTTCTTGATGATCTCATCAAGTGTTCCATCAGCTTTCATTTGAGCGAGGGCCTTGTTAAATTCAGTGATCAACTTTTCATGATTTCCACCTTTTTTAACACCAAAGGCAAAGCCACCGACTGCTTCCCCGTCCATATTGATAGCTAGGTCCTGACCCTTTTGGATGGCATATTGAATGACGGGTTGATCATCCATGACCGCATCCACTGCACCAGCTGTTAAACTGTTGTACATGAGATCACCCGTATCAAAAGTCTTGATCTTGTAGCCGTATTTGTCCTTGTTTTTATCGAGGAAGCGTTGAGCTGCAGTACCGTTTTTGACACCGACGGTCTTCCCTTTTAATTGGCTGTACTTCGTGATTTTGTCAGCTTTCTTCGTCGCAATGACAACTTTTGTATCGTAGTAAGTATCAGACATGGTGAAGACTTTTTCACGTTCAGTTGTTTTGGTCATTCCGGCCATAATGGCATCTGCTTGACCAGCTTGGACAGCATTGACTGCAGCATCAAATCCAGGGAAGGATTTATCTAAATCCCAGCCATTGATTTCAGCGACCTTGTCCAAGATTTCTACGTCAATTCCTTTATAGGTTTGATCTGAATCTTTAAATTCAAATGGTGCATAAGCTGTGTCGAAAACGACCTTGATCGTCTCAGCATGAGCATGACCAGCGAATGCTACCAGTGGAAATAAGAAAAGCAAATAGGCTAGTAATTTTTTCTTCATTTCTGTCTCCTTTTTCTTCATTTCTCTTTGGGTGTTTGACCCATGAGTGCATTGACCAAAGGATGGCCTGAAAAAACAAAACATTCATACCAAATAGAGTATGAATGATTTTATGTTTTTCTATAAAAGCTATTATATCAGAAAAGTATCAGTTTAGCAAGAAAAATCAGCTTTCGATGTTAGGTTTTCTGACATGAGGTGGTGTTGCAGGTCTGGATTTTCTTTGCTACAATGGACCTATTCAGATAAATGGAGGTTACTAGATGAAGAAAGGGTTGATCATTCAAGGTATCAAAACGAAAACTTCTGTGTCAGTTTTCGTTTCTACACTATTCTACGTGTTTTTAGCTTCCTTCTTTATAGAAGGGGGACTATGGCTCAGTAGTGAATTGGTGGGACCATTTTCCACTGCAATAAGTTATCTAACCGAGTTCTTCTCACCAGGAAATGGGGTTGCAAGTATTCAAGAGTTTTTCTTCCATTATATTCTCTATTATGAGCTCTTCAGTTTTGTATTTATTCTCTTACTCTTTATTGTTTGGGTGAAAGTAATAGAGAAGAATTCCTTATTAAGCTTAGGTTTTGTAAAAAGAAATTGGCTCAAGTATCTAGGTTGGGGGATCTTGCTTTCCCTTCTTCAAATGGGAATGATTGCCCTTGTCTACCAAGTGGGCGGAATTGGGACTTTTGAGCTAAATGAATTAAGTTTAGAACCCATCCTCTTTATTCTAGGTTTATTCCCATTTTGGCTCCTCCAAGGAGGGACGGAAGAAGTAGCGACGCGGGGTTGGCTCCTGACTCGGATTGCTGCAAGAAGCAATCTTCCCTTAGCAATCGCGATTTCTAGTAGTCTCTTTGGCATTCTGCATATGGGTAATGCAGGAGTGACCTTCTTATCCGTTCTGAATATCATCCTTGATGGGGTGCTAGCTGGTCTGCTTTTTATCTATACCGATAGTATCTGGCTTGTAGTCGCCCAACACGGGACTTGGAACTATGTACAAGGAAATCTCCTTGGTTTTCAAGTCAGTGGGACGGGGGCAGATGCCTCTATCTTTAGCTTTACCATGGGAGATGGACCTGACTGGTTGACCGGAGGGGCATTTGGAGCAGAAGGATCAATCATCACCACTCTGGTTCTTCTTGTATCCCTAGTGATTGTCTATCTCTTAGGGGAAAGGAAAGAAAGAGTTGATAATGAACAAGTGTGTCATGACTGACAGGAAATGATGATGAATATGAAGACCGGAACTTGAGCCTGGTCTTTTTCTATGTGAGGATTCTCTCCTCAAAAGTCAGAGAAATATCGTCTATTGTGGTAAAATAAGGGAAGTATAATCAAAGGAAGAAAGTATGATTAATCGAGTAACAGATAACAAATTTAAACTAGTATCGAAATACCAACCGTCTGGGGATCAACCGCAGGCCATTGAACAGTTGGTGGATAACATCGAGGGTGGTGAGAAGGCGCAAATCCTGATGGGAGCGACTGGTACGGGGAAGACCTATACCATGAGCCAGGTCATTGCCCAAGTCAATAAACCGACCTTGGTCATCGCCCACAATAAAACCCTAGCAGGCCAGCTCTATGGAGAGTTCAAGGAATTTTTCCCTGAAAATGCCGTCGAGTACTTCGTATCTTACTATGATTACTACCAGCCAGAAGCCTATGTACCATCGAGCGATACCTATATCGAAAAAGATAGCTCAGTTAATGATGAGATTGACAAGCTTCGTCACTCCGCAACCTCAGCTTTGTTGGAGCGTAACGATGTCATCGTTGTAGCTTCCGTCTCTTGTATTTATGGTTTGGGTTCGCCGAAGGAATATGCCGATAGCGTGGTGAGTCTGCGTCCAGGTCTGGAGATTTCTCGTGATAAACTGCTCAATGACCTGGTGGATATCCAGTTTGAGCGCAATGACATCGACTTTCAACGGGGCAAATTCCGTGTTCGTGGGGACGTGGTGGAGATTTTTCCAGCTTCGCGTGATGAGCATGCCTTTCGGGTTGAGTTTTTTGGAGACGAGATTGAGCGGATTCGTGAGATTGAAGCTCTGACGGGCCAAGTTCTAGGAGATGTGGACCACTTAGCCATTTTCCCAGCCACTCACTTCGTGACCAACGACGACCATATGGAAGTGGCCATTGCCAAGATTCAAGCGGAACTAGAAGAGCAGTTAAAAGTCTTTGAAAAAGAAGGCAAGCTTTTGGAAGCTCAACGCCTGAAACAACGTACTGAGTACGATATTGAAATGCTACGGGAGATGGGCTACACCAATGGGGTCGAAAACTACTCCCGTCACATGGATGGACGGAGTGAGGGAGAGCCACCTTACACTCTTCTTGACTTTTTCCCAGAAGATTTTCTCATTATGATCGATGAAAGCCACATGACCATGGGACAGATCAAGGGCATGTACAATGGAGACCGCTCGCGCAAGGAAATGCTAGTCAACTATGGTTTCCGTTTGCCGTCTGCCTTGGATAACCGGCCACTGCGTCGGGAGGAGTTTGAAAGTCATGTCCACCAGATTGTCTATGTGTCAGCGACACCGGGTGATTATGAGATGGAACAAACGGATACTGTCATCGAGCAGATCATTCGTCCGACAGGCCTACTCGATCCCGAGGTGGAAGTGCGTCCGACCATGGGTCAAATGGACGATCTCTTGGGTGAGATCAATGCGCGTGTAGAACGTGGAGAGCGGACCTTTGTCACCACCTTGACCAAGAAGATGGCAGAAGATTTGACGGACTACTTCAAAGAAATGGGGGTCAAGGTCAAATACATGCACTCGGACATTAAGACCTTGGAGCGGACGGAGATTATCCGTGATTTGCGTCTGGGTGTTTTTGATGTACTTGTCGGTATCAACCTTCTTCGGGAAGGGATAGACGTACCAGAAGTTAGTCTAGTTGCCATTCTCGATGCGGACAAGGAAGGTTTCCTTCGTAACGAGCGTGGGCTTATCCAGACTATTGGACGGGCAGCCCGTAATAGTGAGGGTCACGTGATTATGTATGCGGACACCATGACCCAGTCTATGCAACGTGCGATCGATGAAACGGCCCGCCGTCGTCAGATTCAAATGGCCTATAATGAAGAGCATGGAATAGTCCCACAAACCATCAAGAAGGAAATCCGTGACCTCATCTCTGTTACCAAGGCTGTGGCCAAGGAAGAGGATAAGGAAGTGGATATCACTAGTCTCAACCGCCAAGAGCGTAAGGAACTGGTCAAGAAACTGCAAGGCCAAATGCAAGAAGCCGTCGAAGTGCTTGATTTCGAGCTGGCAGCGCAAATTCGCGATATGATGTTGGAAGTCAAGGCTTTGGATTAGTGGGAGGCAAGAATGAAGATTATCATTAAAACAATGGAAACTCCTGAAGAGATAGAAGGAAAATCTCTCGTTCATTGGCAAACGTGGAGAGAGGCTTATGACGATCTTTTACCCGCGGATTTTCAGGAGACGATGACATTAGAAAAATGTCGATTCTTTAGTCAAAAATATCCAGAAAATACCTTGATTGCGATGGATGGAAAGAAGGTCGTTGGATTTATCAGCTATGGAAATTTTCGTGATGAGACCATTCAAGCTGGTGAAATCATTGCCTTATATGTTTTAAAAGATTACTATGGAAAAGGTGTGAGTAAACAGTTAATGCATGCTGCATTTGTTGCTCTTGATCAATTCTCTGAAATTTATTTATGGGTATTGAAAGAGAATAAGCGAGCCATTGCTTTCTATCAAAAAATGGGTTTTACTTTTGATGGCCAAGAACAAATACTTGACCTTGGAAAACCTGTTAAGGAATTGCGGATGATGTGTTCTTCAAATTAAAATTCCTAAAGGACGTATCTATCAATCTTTGAAACATTATCGATTAATCAAGTAAAAATATAAAAGAGATAGAATGAACCAAAGAAATGAAGGAGGAGACGAATGAAAATTTTAGTCATCAATGGGCATCCCGATAAGGAAAGTTACTGTCAGGCTATTTTCCAAACCATTGTCGAAACGATTGACTCAAATCGCCACGAGCTTAAAGTGATCAGTCTCAATGAAGAGGACTTTGATCCGGTTCTTCGCTATGGCTATCGAAAGCGGATGGAGGAAGATCCTTTTATTCTTCGTTCCCAAGAATTAATCCAGTGGGCGGATCACTTGATCTTTGTTTATCCCATCTGGTGGAGTAGTATGCCGAGCCTTATGAAGGGCTGGATCGATCGGGTCTTTACACCGGGGATTGCCTACTCGGCCAATGATCAGGGAAGCTTTATCTGGAATTACCTCAGAGGCAAGCAATTCAAGAAGTTGCTCAAAGGAAAAACGGCCAGTATTTATGCGACCTCCATGGCGCCTACTTGGTGGTACAAGATCTTTTCAGGCCCTCTCAACATTCCAGATAGTTATGGCATTTCTGTTTTGAAGAATGCCGTCTTGAACCACTGTGGGATTAAAACCAAGCGCGTCTGCATCTTGGGAGAAGTCGGCCGCGATGTGAATACCGCTAGCATGCGGGAACAGCATCTCCAAAAGGTAGCAGCAGAAGTGAAGAAACTCTGATCCTGTATTTGTCTTTGTTGGACATTTCTAGGCAAGCGGTTGTATTCTTAACGGATGTTGGGTAAAATAGAATTAAAATCCATGGGAAATAGGGGAGATAAATATGTTGCTGTTTATGTATATGATCTATGTCATCTATTTCATTTCAAAACTGAAAAAAGAAGATAAAAGGGTCTCTCTTTTTACGAAGATTGTTGTTTATGGTTTATTGGTTTTATCATTGATTAAGATCTATTTCGGCTTAGTGGCATTTATATTTTCCCCTTTACCACTAATTGGTTCAATAGTTTCTTTGGCTCTTGGTGGTATGAGATTGGTTCTTAAAATAGTTATAGCACTTAGCTTACTTTTATTATCGCTAAGTCTATTCTTAGACAGCAAAAAAAGTGATCCGGATACGCCCCTTATAGACCATTGGCTCCGGTTAGGTTATCATATTCTGTTGATGTTTCTTTAGGAGATCCAGTTTAAACCAATTATTACGAAGGGAAGATTAAACATGAGAAAGTATCGGAACCTGTTTCGGATCTTGTATCTGATTTTGTTGCTTTTTGTTTTTGCTAACTTCCTTTTGGACTTCTATGGTTATGCCTTTACGCCGCTCCTCTGGAATCCCTGGTTGTATCTAGTGGTTGGGACGATTCTATGTCACATCTGGTATCGCTTTTATCGAACTCACACAGTCAATTGGAAGAATGTAGTGGGGCTACTTTTTAGTCTCTTTGCTAGCCTGATTCTAGCATTTTTCATTGAGTTGTTCTTTACCTTTGATGGCCATGGTCCGGTAACGATTCACTCGGAATATTATTTAAAAGAGAAGTCAATTGTCTTTCAGAGAGGCTCTCTTTTGGATGCCTATGATGAATACCATGAGCTGGTAAATCCCTTTGTGATGAAAAAAGAGATAAAGAAAAAAGTTTATATTGATTAATTGTCAATATCATAGAAAGGAAATATATGTCACGTACAACGCCTACTATACTGTGCAATCTTTGCATGGTTGAAGATCTTGAAAATGGGAAAGTAGTCCTCCAATACCGCTCACCTGAAAAGACTCACTGGGCTGGCCATGCTTTTCCAGGTGGCCATATCGAAGAAGGAGAAAGCCTTGTAGAATCCGTCATTCGTGAAGTCTACGAAGAGACAGGACTGACAATTGCAGATCCAAAACTGGTCGCACTTAAAGACTGGGAGCCAGATGAGGGAGGCCGCTATATTGTCTTTTGCTACAAAGCGACAGAATTTACAGGCCAGCTCAGATCATCTGAAGAAGGAGAAGTTTCTTGGGTTGAGAAGGACCAATTAGAAAAGTTGGACTTGTCCTACGACATGCTTCCTCTGCTGGAAGTGATGGAAGACCCGGACTTGTCTGAGTTCTATTATCGCAAACGGACAGACGATGGCTGGGAAAAATTAAGATTTTAAGCAAAGAGCTAGACCTATCTAGTTCTTTTTAGCTCTAAGGAACTGCCCCTTTTCTTGTATCTAGTCTTTAATTGTAGTATGATAGAGGAGTTAAAAAGATGCTAGAAAAGGTGGCAAGTATATGAAAGATTTTCACTTTGATGCAATTGCTGCATTTGAAAATTACGAAATTGAAAAGATGAGAGATGGCTATGTAGTGGTGACAACCAAGGTCGTGGAATCATCACTCAATTATTATGGAAATGCGCATGGAGGCTATCTCTTTACCTTGTGTGACCAAGTCAGTGGTTTGGTCGTGGTTTCTCAGGGGGTCGATGGTGTGACCTTGCAATCCTCGATTAATTACTTGAAAGCTGGGCGTCTGGGTGATGTCCTCACGATCCATGGCGAATGTGTCCACAGTGGACGGACGACTCGAGTTGTGGATGTTGATATTACCAATCAAGACGGTGTCAATGTCTGCAAGGCAACCTTTACCATGTTTGTTACGGGAGTGAGAGATGAATCCGCACAAGTACGCATTTAAAAATTATATTTTTGATTTTTATGGAACCTTGGTCGACATCGAAACCGATGAGTCAAGTCCAGTTTTATGGGATACCATGGCTCAGATTTACCAATCCTACGGGGCAAGCTACACAGGAGAAAGTCTGCGCCTGCGTTATAGAGAGTTGGTGCAACAAGCCGAAGAAGACTTGGCCAAGGAAAAACAAGTTACCTATCCTGAGATTGATCTGACGGTCATTTTTGTGCAATTGTATTTAGAAAGTCATCCAAGTGGAAACAGTGTTGCCCACCTCAAAGAGTGGGGACGTTTGATTGCACGAACTTTCCGTGTCCTTTCTCGCAAACGATTGGAGCTTTATCCTCACACGAAAGAAGTATTAGAGGATATGAAAGCTGCAGGTTGCCGGATCTATCTCTTATCCAATGCCCAAGCAGAATTTACCAATCCTGAGATTGATTTAGTAGGCTTGAGAGAACTTTTCCATGCCATTTACTTGTCATCAGATGCAGGTATTCGCAAACCTCAGCCAGAGTTCCTCTTGGAAGTCATCAAAGAGCACCAGTTGAACCCTGAGAAAACGGTCATGGTGGGGAATGACTTTACAACAGATGTTGCTGTTGCCCAAAGTATCGGCATGGAGAGTATCTTGATCAATACCTTCCCATACTCTGATGCTGAACTGCGCGAGAAGAATCAAGCAGGCGTGCGCGTGATTCGGGATATTCAAGAATTGCAAGAAGATTGAAAGATATTATCTATGTAAGGAGGCCAAGTCGTCTCCTTTTTATACAGTCGAGCAGGATTTGTCAAATTTTTGCTTTCATGGTATACTATGAAAGTTAATTTGAATAAGGAGATAAACATGAATAACTTACCAAACTGTCCAAAATGTAACTCTGAATACGTCTATGAAGATGGAGCTCTCTTGGTATGCCCAGAGTGTGCTTATGAATGGAACCCAGCTGAGGTCGAAGAAGAAGAGGGTGTCGTAGCGATTGACGCCAACGGAAACAAATTGGCTGATGGCGATACGGTGACCTTGATCAAAGATTTGAAAGTGAAGGGTGCACCGAAAGATTTGAAACAAGGTACGCGCGTGAAAAATATCCGTATCGTGGAAGGAGACCACAACATCGATTGTAAGATTGATGGCTTTGGTGCAATGAAACTCAAATCAGAATTTGTGAAGAAAATCTAAAGATAAGAAGAAGGGTCTAGCCCCTTTTCTTTCAGGAGAATACTATGAAATTCAAACTATTGTTTAGCTATCGTTTTCTATTGTTTATCTTAAGTGTGCTCGGCGTTTATCTGCAACTGACCAAGCATGGTGGCTTTGGTATGATGCTTTATTACACCATTTTATCCAACATGTTGGTCATGTTCTTCTCGGGAGATATGGTCTGGCGCATGCTTCGTGGTCGTTCGACCCAGACCCAGGGCTACCTTCGTATGAAGGGGGCGGTGACCATGGCTATTATGATTACCTTTGTCATCTACCACTTTATGTTGGCGCCTCTTGCGACACCAGAGAAGTTTTATCGTTTGGAAAACTTCCTTTGTCATTACATTGTTCCTTTGATGTTCTTCTTTGATACCCTAGTGATTGATAAAGCCAAGCAATACCGTAAGTTCGATCCTTTCCTTTGGACATTGATTCCCCTCGCTTATATGCTCTTTGCCCTTCTCAATGGTTTGGTCCTCAAGTGGCCGATTCCAGGTGCAAAAGATAGTCCTTTTGCTTATTTCTTTATCAATGTTAATAAATACGGCTGGGCTTTTGTTGGCAAATGGGTGGTGATCATCTTTATCGCCTATCTCTTGGCTGGCTATGTGCTCTATGGGATCAAAAATATCAAGCGAAAATAGGCTATTTTTCAGTAAAAACCGAACATTATTCAGATGAAAACTCATGTTTTTAAATTTTTTTGAAAAATGTTGAGTTTTTTCTTGCATGTCGTTTGAAACTGTGATATAGTTATCTTAATTAAATAAATCCTTTAATCCTGTCCCGTGAGGCAGGCAAGGAGACTGTGAAAAACAATGGCTAGGACTATAGGGCGAGACTCTATCCTCTTAGACCATTCATTTACTGAACCTCCTTGAAAAAGGAGGTTTTTCTTTTACATCTAAGGAGGACTGAATGAAAACCAAAGAAGTCGTCGATGATTTGACGATGAAACGGGCCATTACCCGTATCACCTACGAAATCATTGAACGAAACAAAGATTTAAGCCAGATTGTGCTGGTGGGAATCAAGACGCGCGGTGTTTACATTGCTCGCCGGATCCAAGAACGCCTCTCTCAGCTGGAACAAATTGATGTCCCTGTTGCAGAACTCGATACCAAGCCTTTCCGAGATGATATGAAGGCGACAGAAGATACGACGGTGTTACCAGTTGATATCGCTCATAGAGAAGTCATCTTGATCGATGATGTCCTCTATACAGGTCGTACGATTCGCGCTGCCATTGATAATCTGGTCAGTCACGGTCGTCCTGCTCGAGTAAGTCTTGCGGTTCTAGTCGACCGTGGGCATCGAGAGTTGCCGATTCGTCCGGACTTTGTTGGGAAAAATATCCCGACTAGTAAGTCAGAGGAAATCATTGTCGAGATGGTGGAGCTAGACGGCCAAGACCGCGTCCTCATCAAAGAAGCTTAAATAAATAGTAAACCATTCACATTATAAAAGGAGAATCAACATGTCTGAAAATCAAATCGCTCTTAAAAACCTTGTCTCAATGGAAACTCTTACCAATGAAGAAGTAATGGCTTTGATCAAGCGTGGGATTGAGTTCAAAAACGGAGCTAAAGCATCTTACGAAGACCAACACATCATCTCGAACCTTTTCTTTGAACCTTCAACTCGTACCCACAAAGCCTTTGAAGTGGCAGAGTTGAAATTGGGATGTGATCTCCTTGACTTTGATGTTAAGACAAGCTCTGTGAACAAAGGTGAAACACTTTACGACACCATCTTGACCATGTCAGCTCTTGGAGTAGATGTCTGCGTCATCCGTCACCCTGAAGTGGACTACTACAAAGAATTGGTTGAAAGCCCAACGATCACAGCCTCTATCGTCAATGGTGGGGATGGTTCAGGTCAACACCCAAGCCAAAGTTTGCTTGATTTGATGACCATCTACCAAGAATTCGGTCACTTTGATGGCTTGAAAGTTTGTATCGCTGGGGACTTGGATCACTCACGTGTGGCAAAATCAAATATGCAAATCTTGAAACGTTTGGGAGCAACCCTCTACTTTGCAGGTCCAGACGAATGGAGAAGTGCGGAATTTGAAGACTATGGAACCTTCGTCACTATCGATGAAGTCATTGAAGATGTAGATGTGATGATGTTCTTGCGTGTGCAACACGAACGTCATGATTACGAATCACTCTTCTCTAAAGAAAACTACCACCGTCTTCATGGTTTGACACAAGAACGTTATGACCGTATGAAAGATACTGCGATCTTGATGCACCCAGCACCAGTGAACCGTGACGTTGAAATTGCGGACCACTTGGTAGAAGCTCCTAAATCACGCATCGTAGAACAAATGACCAATGGTGTCTTTGTCCGTATGGCCATCATTGAAGCCGTCCTTAAAGGTCGCGGAGCAAAATAAGATAACTGATAATTCATTGAAAGGAAAGAAAGAGGACAGAGTAGATCGCTACATGGAATCTGACTTTCCTTTTTTTGAGGAACTGTGATAAAATTGGATTAGTGTAATAGAAGGGAGGGGTTCAATGAAACGATTATTGGTCCTAGAGGATGGGACTGTATTTGAAGGAGAAGCCTTTGGTGCAGACCTATATGTGACTGGTGAGTTGGTCTTTACCACAGCCATGACAGGTTATCAAGAATTGCTAACGGATCAGGCTTTTAGTGGCCAGATTCTCTCCTTTACCTTCCCGGTTATTGGCGCAGCAGGGATCAATCGGGATGATTCTGAATCCATTACACCCACTTGTCTGGCAGTAGTGGTTCAGCATCTGGTGGAGATGCCGAGCAATTGGCGGCAGCAGATGACCTTGGATGAATTCTTGAAGCGAAAAAAAATCCCTGGTATTGTAGGGATTGATACCCGCCAGGTGGCAAAAATTGTCCGCAAGTATGGACGGATGAAGGCAACTGTTATTAACAAGGGGGATTCGATCGAGCATATCTTGGATCAGTTGCGAGCGACAGTCCTTCCAAAAGACCAAGTGCGTCAAGTCTCGACCAAAACGGCTTATGCTGTACCTGGTTTTGGAAAGAGTATTGCCTTGATTGATCTAGGGGTCAAGCACTCTGTCTTACGCCAGCTGAGTCAAAGGGACTGTAATGTGACAGTCTATCCCTATGATATCTCTTATGATGAACTGATGGAGCAGCAACCAGATGGGGTTATTTTATCCAGTGGGCCAGGCGATCCCCATCAGGTGAAAAAACTCTGCCGCTTGATCAAAAAGCTCAATGGTCAGATTCCGATCTGGGGTATGGGCTTGGGAGCTCAGTTGTTGGCACAAGCTTACGGCGCTGAGCTGGCCCCTATGGAAGTCGGACATTTCGGCTTGAACATACCTGTGCGTGAAATTGCGACAGGAAAAATCGAGATAACTAGTCAAAATCACTTGTATAGTATAGCGAGGGACAGTCTGCCCCATGATTTATTGGTCACGCATGAAAACGTCAATGACCATAGTATCGAAGCTTTTCGCCATCGTTACCAACCGATTTTAGGGGTTCAATTCCAAGTGGATGCGAGTCCAGGGCCAAGGGAAAATCTCTATTTTTACGATGAATTTTTAGAGTTGATTGATGCCAAAATTCACGAAAGTAGAAGGGAGAAGGAATGATGAAAGAAAACCAGAAATTGCTTCTCCTATGTGGAGATTCTTATCAGGATATTAGCCTCTTGGCTGCGGTAAAGGAAGCACAAAAACTTAATGCCAAGGATGGGAATGCTCTTGTCCTTTATCTGGGCGAAGAAAATGCTATCACACAAGAAGCTGGAGAACAGGTTGTAGTCAGTAAGCTCAAGCTGGATGCTCTTAGGACGACTCTTCTTTCCTATACTGGATCTCGCTTGCTCTTAGCTTTTGCGGATAAACAGATTTTAAATCTCTTATTTCGATTGGAAGAAACTGGATTTTTCAAAGAGGCATCGATTAGAATTGTGGGACCGAGCCTTCAACGTTACCGCACCTTTTATCAGCAGGCGGATCAACGACGTCTTTTTCAAGAGTTGGGCTATCAGGTACCCGCTTCCGCACTGGTTGGTTCTGTTCGAGAAGCCATTGAGTTTTCTGAAGGCATTCAATTTCCCATTATGATCTGGCCGGTAGCGAGTAAGCAAGGGCAGGGGCGAAAGATTGCTCATAACCTGGATGACTTGTGCGAAGCAGTAGAAACAGGACTTTCGGTCTCTCCAAGTCAGCAGTGTTTGCTAGAGTTTTCGACCTATGGCTTTAAGGAATTGGATTTTGTGGTCATGCGGGATCGCGAAGACAATCACTACCTGGCGGCCTCTATTGAAAGCATTGATCCTGTCGGGATCCACTCTAGTGACTCTTATCAATTTATGCCAGCGGTCACCCTGACTGACCGGGAGTTTCAAAATCTTCGTGAAGCAGCGATCCACATCAGTCGCTATTTGAAGCTGACAGGAGCCATTTCGATCAAGTTTGCTTTGGATCCGACGAGCTATGCTTTTTATATCCTAGAAGTTAATCCATTTGCTTCAGACAGTATCTCGATGGCCTCAATGGGCTTGGGCTATTCCTTGTTTGAGCAAGGTGTTCAGTTACAATTGGGACGCTCTCTCGAGCATCTGCCTCATCCCTTGTTAAAGGATTTAAAGGCCGTTTACGAACCAAGTTTGGACTATATCTTCTTTAAGATTCCGATTTTTTCTGATGCTGCTAAAAATGCCCGCCTCAATACCCAAATTCACTCTTATGGGGCGGTTTATGGATTTGGGAAGAGAATCGATGAGGCTTATCAACAAGCCCTAGAAACCATTAAAGACAAGAACTTGCTGACCATCCTTCCTGAGGAAATGAGCGATGATGAATTAATCCAGAAAATTGCTCGTCATATGCCCCACCGGCTCTTCTATATCTTAGAAGCTTTGAAACGTGGTTTTGAGTTTGAGGAACTCTTGGATTTGAGTAAATTAGCACCTGTCTATTTGCAGGTCCTAGCCAATCTTGTAGCAATGGAAAAAGTAGCAGAAGTTGCAACAAGCCCAGCCTTTCTTCCGGTTGAGCCATCAGCTGGCTTATATGAGGTCAAAGCGGGAGCAGCCTATTATCTGACCCAGAATGGAACCAATGAATCATTGGGTTTGGACGATGCTTGTGTCTTGGTGGATGATCTAGAAATCCGTGATGAGCATTTTTACCAAAAGGTGCGAAAGCAGACGAAAGAGCTGAAAGAAAAAGGACAACAGGTGATCTTACTCACGAATCGTCCTTTTACAGAATCTTTGGCAGATAAAGTCTACTATCTTCCGATCAATGAGACAAGCCTTCACCTGATTCAGAAAATTGATCAGGTCAAAGATATTGTCAAGCTTTCTAATAGACAATAAAGGATCCGGACAAACTATCCGAATCCTTAGATTGAAAATAAAATTATATTTTAAAACTTTCCTTAGGTGAGTACGGACGTCAGCGAACTTCGAAGAAGTTCCATGACTTAGTTTTGAGCCTGAGGTCTCAAAACTCCCGAGTGCTAGAAACAAGTGTGTTTCTAGCACTTTTCTCACAGCGGAAAGTTTCGGTACATTCTCAATGATATTTAAAGGATTTGGATGTATAATCCGAATCCTTTTTTTTTCTTATTTTTTGGTGACAATACCGATAATGGTATCAACTGCGCGTTCCATGGTTTGGAGGCTAACGTATTCAAAGCGACCATGCATATTTTCTCCACCGGCAAAGATATTTGGTGTTGGAATCCCCATAAAGGAAATTTTAGATCCATCTGTACCACCGCGGATCGGTTCAATGATTGGAGTAATTCCAAGATCTTCCATGACTTCCTTAGCAAGGGTAATCGGTGTCATATCTTTTTCAATCACTTGCTTCATGTTATAGTACTGGTCTTTGAGGGTGAGGAGAACGCGTTCGCTACCGAGTTCAGCATTCATCTGATCGGCAATAGATTTCATGAGGTCTTTGCGTTTTTCAAAACTTTCAGTTTCAAAGTCCCGAATGATGTAGCTGGCACTTGCTTCCTCGACAGTTCCATCGATGTTCATCAAGTGGTAGAAGCCTTCATAGCCTTCGGTTAATTCTGGACGTGCTCCTTCAGGGAGTTTGTTATGAAAATCAATGGCCAATTGAAGAGCGTTGATCATTTGACCTTTGGCTGTACCTGGGTGGACATTGCGTCCTTTGAAGGTAATTTCAGCCCCAGCTGCTGAGAAGGTTTCGTATTGAAGCTCTCCGAGAGGACCACCATCGACAGTATAGGCAAAGTCTACGTCAAAATCCTCTGCATCAAATTGATCTGCTCCGACTCCGATTTCTTCATCTGGACCAAAGCCGACACGGATTTCTCCGTGTTTGATTTCAGGATGAGCTGTCAGGTATTCAATAGCTGTCATGATTTCAGCGATACCTGACTTATCGTCTGCACCCAGAAGAGTAGTACCGTCAGTTGTGATCAAGGTTTGTCCCTTGTAGTTGTTCAAATGAGCAAAATCAGCTGGATCGAGTGTGAAACCAGAGTCACCAAGGGTAATGACACCCCCATCATAATTCTCAACGATTTGTGGATTGACATTTTCGGCATTGAAATCAGCAGTATCCATGTGAGAGATAAATCCAATCTTGCGTGTAAAGCTTGGATCATTAGCTGGAAGTGTTCCAATAGCATAGCCGTTTGGTAAATAGTAGACGTTTTGAAGACCCACGTGTTTCATTTCAGGGATTAAGACGTTTGTAGCAAAATCAACTTGTGATTGGGTACTTGGAGTGGTTGTAGAATTTTCGTCTGAACGTGTGTTAACCTTTACATAGGTAATAAAACGGTCCAACAAATTTTGGTATTTCATGATCATTCTCCTTTTTCAGTTTCAATTAATTTGTGAATAGCATGGGCCACGCCATCCTCATCATTGGTCAGAGTGATGAAGTCTGCGATTTCCTTGACAGCAACATTGCCATTTCCCATAGCGACGCTGTAACCAGCAAAACGGAGCATTTCAAGGTCATTATTGGCATCGCCAAGAGCCATGATCTGGTCTCTCCTGTAGCCTAATGTTTGACTTAATGCTTGAAGAGCAGAAGCCTTGCTCGCTCCTTTTGGAAGGATTTCAAACAAGATATCCTGTGAACGAACAGTGTTAAAATCGGCCTCTAATGCAGCCTCGTGCTGAGCTTGGAAGGCATCAATAGCAGAAGGATCTCCTACATACATGGCTTGAAAAATAGGAACAAGGTTGGGCAGATCTTCTTCTGAGACAAGTGTCGGTTTACTATTAACAATGCCCGCATCCATCGTGACAAGTTCACTGGCTTCAGGTGCGACCACTAGGTAGTGATCCATGTCAAATAAGGTTAGCTGGACGTCTGTATCTTCCGATAAAACATGCAAGCGGTGCATGTCCTCAAGGCTCAATTCTTCCTTGCCAATGATTTCCCAATTTTGAGTAGACAAGGTTGTACACCCGTTATTGATAATCATATAGTAGTTGCCATCAGGGAGTCCAATCTCTTCAAAGATGGGCCGTACACCTGCTAAGGGGCGACCAGTACAGATCACAATGTCATAGCCGGCTTCATGGGCCCGGTGAAGAGCTTCAATATTACCTTTAGATAGAGTCTTATCCTCATGTAAGAGGGTTCCGTCCAAGTCAATCGCAATTAATCGATTCATTTGATTTCCTCCAAATCAAGAGGAACAAAGCCATCAATCACTTTTCCAATCACCCCAGGTTCCTCATCTAGTGGAATGATCTGATCACTATATTTCTTATTAAGGGAAACCAGTCGAATACCGTTGGCCTCACGAAAGACACGTTTGATCAAGGTCTGTCCATCAAAATCAATGGCATAAATAGCCCCTGCCTGATCATAATAGGTTTGCTTGATTAACACAACGGCCCCTTTTTCGTATTTAGGCTCGAGGGAATCCGTATGAATCCAAAAAGCCAAATCGTAAGGAATCTTTTGATCAAACCAGACGATATCTGCTTGTTTCTGATTTTGGTAAGCTGCAAAAGAATCATAGACAGAATAAGAGTGGTATTGCTTTTCAATTTTCTGTCTTTCTTTCTGATGGGTCAAGAGACTCTTTCCATAAGAAAGAAGGTTTTCTTGATTTCCTTCATCGAGCTGTTTATACAATCGTTCAATCTCTGAATCAATGACCACAAAATCATTGCGCAATCGAGGGTCAATATCAGCAACTGCTACCTGGAAAAAGGCTGCAATCTTCTCTAAATTTTCGGGAACGGGAAGAGAAGTTCCTTTTACATATCCAGTCAAGGTACTTGCAGGAATTCCAGTAATACGAGATAATTCGATCTGCTTTTTTCCTTGTTCTTTCAGTAATTCTCTGATCTTTTCCGATATAATCCGTAATGCCTCTTTGTCTTGAGGGCTTGCTTTTCCACGACCTCTAGCCAACGTACTCACCTCCTTGTATTTACCCTTACTATTATAATGAATTAAATCGAAAAAGTAAATAGAAATCCCTGAGAAATGCGAAAAAAGATGAATTTGATCTAAATCGGATTTTCATTTTAAATTTTATCAGATATTCCTTTACTTTTTGAGGAAAAAGATCTAAGATAAAACCAAAGAGTTCATGGAGGTGGAGCTATGATTCGTAGCGTTCAAGTCAAAGATGCAGGTCAAATTCGTGATTTGTGTCACCAAGCATTGGGGTATGATTCGAGCCTTGAGAAAGTGGCAGCTCAGATTGATAAATTTAATTCGCCAGATTCGGGTCACTTTTGCTTTGTTTATGAAGAGGACCAAACAGGCCGTATTCTTGGTTATGTGGAAGCAGAAGTTTATGAAAGTCTCTATAGTGATGCTGGTCTAAATATTTTGGGGCTAGCGGTTTTTCCATCTGCTCAAGGACGTGGGATCGGTCGCCAATTGATGGAGCGAGTAGAAGATCTTGCTAAAAGCAAGCATTCTGCTTTTATCCGTTTAAATTCTGCCTCTCATCGAAAAGAAGCTCATCTCTTTTACGAACGCATTGGCTATGAGGGAAATAAAACGCAGAAGCGATTTTTGAAAATAATGAATTAAGATAGGCAAAGGCCTATCTTTTTTGTTATAATGAAGAGTACGATTAAATTTACTAGGAAGATGATTATGCCAAATTTTGAAGAATTAAAAAAACGACAAGAGAAGATTCGGAACTTCTCGATCATCGCCCATATTGACCATGGAAAGTCAACCTTGGCCGATCGAATTTTAGAAAAAACCGAAACCGTGTCTAGTAGGGAGATGCAAGCCCAACTCCTAGATAGCATGGACCTAGAGCGGGAACGTGGGATTACCATCAAGCTTAATGCCATCGAATTGAACTACACGGCTAAAGATGGGGAAACCTATATCTTCCACTTGATTGACACACCAGGACACGTGGACTTTACCTATGAGGTTTCGCGGTCGCTTGCTGCCTGTGAAGGTGCCATTCTCGTAGTGGATGCCGCTCAAGGGATTGAAGCCCAGACCCTAGCCAATGTCTACTTAGCGCTGGACAATGATTTGGAAATCCTGCCAGTTATCAATAAGATTGACTTGCCAGCTGCAGATCCAGAACGGGTGCGCACAGAAGTAGAAGATGTCATCGGTCTAGATGCTAGCGAGGCAGTCCTAGCCTCTGCCAAGGCTGGTATCGGGATTGAAGAAATTTTGGAGCAGATCGTTGAGAAAGTTCCAGCACCGACGGGTGATGTTGAAGCTCCTCTTCAAGCCTTGATCTTTGACTCCGTTTATGATGCCTATCGTGGAGTAATCCTTCAGGTCCGAGTGGTTAATGGAATGGTCAAACCAGGCGATAAGATCCAGCTCATGAGCAATGGCAAGACCTTTGATGTCACAGAAGTTGGGATCTTTACTCCTAAAGCAGTTGGACGTGATTTCCTTGCGACTGGAGACGTTGGCTATATTGCGGCCTCTATCAAGACCGTTGCGGATACCCGTGTCGGGGATACGGTGACCCTAGCGACTAATCCGGCAAGTGAGCCCCTACATGGATACAAGCAAATGAATCCAATGGTCTTTGCCGGTCTTTACCCGATTGAATCCAACAAATACAATGATCTTCGTGAAGCTTTGGAAAAATTGCAATTGAATGACGCCAGTCTTCAATTTGAACCCGAAACGTCTCAGGCCCTTGGTTTTGGTTTCCGTTGTGGTTTCTTGGGTCTCCTTCATATGGACGTTATTCAGGAACGCTTGGAGCGCGAGTTCAATATTGACTTGATCATGACAGCGCCGTCTGTAATCTACAAGGTCAATTTGACAGATGGAGAAGCACTGGATGTCTCAAACCCTTCTGAGTTTCCAGATCCAACCAAGATCGCTTCGATCGAAGAACCGTATGTCAAAGCACAAATCATGGTGCCACAAGAGTTTGTCGGTGCTGTGATGGAATTGGCCCAACGCAAACGTGGGGACTTTGTGACCATGGACTACATCGATGAAAATCGGGTGAATGTCATCTATCAAATCCCACTAGCGGAAATTGTCTTTGATTTCTTTGATAAATTGAAATCCTCTACTCGTGGCTATGCAAGCTTTGATTACGAGTTGTCTGAATACCGTCCTTCTAAATTGGTTAAAATGGATATCCTTCTCAATGGCGATACCGTCGATGCCCTCAGCTTTATCGTTCACAAGGACTTTGCCTATGAACGTGGTAAGTTGATTGTTGAGAAACTCAAGAAGATTATCCCTCGTCAACAGTTTGAAGTGCCTATCCAAGCAGCGATCGGTCATAAGATCGTAGCCCGTACAGATATCAAGGCCCTTCGTAAGAACGTCTTGGCCAAGTGTTATGGTGGGGACGTCTCACGGAAACGCAAGCTTCTTGAAAAACAAAAAGCTGGTAAGAAACGGATGAAGGCAATTGGATCTGTAGAAGTACCACAGGAAGCCTTCTTATCTGTCTTGTCAATGGATGAAGAATAACATTTAAAGTGCCTAAAAAGGGCACTTTTGTTTTAGGTTCAAAAGAAATAGACTGAATGAGAAAGGTTCCATCAGATGTGACACTTATCCTATTTTAAAATACCCACTTTCATGGTAGACTAGAAGAAAGAAAACGTTCTCAAGGAGGTTGAGCATGAAACACAAATTATTGGTCACATCACTGACGATTCTTTCTACCTGCGCACTCATGGCTTGTAGTCACACTACTCAAAAGGACACAGCAGTTTCTTCTACAAAAGAAAGTAGCAGTAAAGTCGAATAGCAAACAAGTAGCTCTTCGTCAAAGAATACTGCTTCTACAAAGAAAAACACTCCCAGTCAAGAAACCAAGCGGATTGGAAATGCAGATTATGGATACATCGATATTCCAAGTAAATGGTTCAAGTTCACGGATATCGATGGGACAGAAGCTGTCCAATATACAGATGGCAGTGGCTATAATATTGTCACCTTGAACAGCTTTACCCGGGAAAAGGCCAAAGTTCCTGCAGATATCGAGTTTAATGCTGAATTTCTAGCCAAGAAACTAGCCGTAATGTGGCAAGATAACCAGGATGTTGGAAAGATGACGGGAGCGCGGACTAAATTCGCAGGTCTAGACGCCTACCAGCTTCAATTTGTCATGAAATCTGGTCAATACCTGATTACTTGGGTTTTCCAGAAGGGTGAAAAAGTTTATACCATTTCTTTTGAAGGGGATGCAGAAACCTTGAAAACCTTTATCCCATACATCGAAGACACATGGAGCTTAGACGGAACGGGCGCTGTAACGGATTGATGAAGAGGAAGTTTGACTTAAACTATCTAGCCTTCGATGTTTGATAAGAATAACAGTATGACGCAGTGGTTGATTGGCATCTTTGTTCGCTTTTTAAGCTCCAAAGATAGCCTAATGAGGGAAACGAAGTTTCCTTTATCTGCAACCTCCAACAGTCTCCCAGACTGTTGGAGCTATGCGGGGGTGGGAAGATTGAAAAGGTTTGGGGAATCTTTTCAACTCTTTGAATTTCTCGGAGTTCTGTCCCACTCCCTTTTTCACAGTCTTTGTGGTATAATGCTTCTATTGTTTAGAAGAGGAAATAGAGGATGACACAGGAAATTGATATTGAAAAATACCATCAGTTAGCTCTCCAAAAGCAAAAGGAGCACCGCAAGGTATTGGCAAATCTCAAGAAGAAGCCACCTAAGAATTTAGATAAAATAGCGCAAGAAATCCACGATGAAGTTTTCCAAGAAATCGATTGTACGGCTTGTGCCAATTGTTGTAAGACCTTAGGGCCCGATTTTAAGGAAGCGGATATCACGCGGATTGCCAAGTATTTCAAGATGAAACTTCCTGCCTTTGAGGCTGAATTTCTTCAAGTTGACGAAGATGGGGACAAGGTTTTTAAATCCATGCCTTGCCCCTTTCTTGGTGGGGACAATCTCTGTTCCATCTATGATGTTCGTCCAAAAGCTTGTCGGGAATTCCCTCACACCGATCGCAAGAAGATTTATCAGATCAACCATCTGACCATCAAGAATACCCTCACCTGCCCAGCAGCTTATTTATTTGTAGAAAAATTGAAGGATCGTTTGTAATGGCATATACATTTTTACTTTTTGATTTGGACCATACCTTGTTGGATTTCGAATCTGCTGAAGAAACAGCCTTGACGCAGATGTTAGAAGACATGAATTTTCCAGATGTAGAGGCCTTTAAAGATTACTACAAACCTATGAACCAAGGTCTCTGGAAGGATTTGGAACAAAAGAAGCTCACCAAACAAGAACTCGTGGATAGTCGGTTTGCGATTGGGTTTGCCCACTTTGGGATCACGGTTGATGGGGCTGAGATGGCTCTTCACTACCAAGATTACATCAGTCTTCAAGGGCAGTCTTTTCCCGGTGCGGAGGACTTACTGGCTCGACTTGAAAAAGCAGGTTACCAGCTCTATGGTGCAACGAACGGAGTGACTGCCATTCAAGAAGGACGCTTAGCTCATTCTACAATCGCACCTTATTTCAAAGAGGTCTTTATCTCTGAGCAGCTTCATACTCAGAAACCAGAACCTGCATTTTTTGACAAAGTTGTCCAACTGATTGCAGGGTTCAGCAAGGAAGAGACCCTTATGATCGGAGATTCTTTGACAGCAGATATCGCAGGAGGAAATGCTGCGGGGATTGATACCGTCTGGTATAATCCTGATCACAAGGCAAATACCAGCCAAGTAGTGCCGACTTATACCGTTAGCAACTATCAAGAAATCGCCGATTTACTGATAAAATAAAAAATTTTAAATACTGTCAAGTTTTTTTCTTGACAGGTCTATAAAATGTGTTATAATAGATCATGTGCTAAATAGCTTGTCTATTTCACCAAAAATTAAAATATAGAAAAGAGACTTATAAAAATGGCAGTTAAAATTCGTTTGACTCGTATGGGTTCTAAGAAAAAACCTTACTACCGTATCAACGTAGCAGATTCACGTTCACCACGTGATGGACGTTTCATCGAAACAGTTGGAACTTACAATCCACTTGTTGAAGAAAACCAAGTAACTTTGAAAGAAGATCGCGTTCTTGCATGGTTGGCTGATGGAGCTCAACCTTCAGATACAGTTCGCAACATCCTTTCAAAAGCTGGTGTCTTGAAGAAATTCCACGATTCTAAATTCTCAAAATAATTTTTTAAGTAGGTTGATGTATGGATACGATTGAAAATCTCATTATTGCAATTGTGAAACCCTTGATTTCACAACCGGATGCTTTAACCATCAAGATCGAAGATACTCCTGAATTCTTGGAGTACCACCTTGACCTTGATCCTAGCGATGTTGGTCGAGTGATCGGTCGGAAAGGTCGCACCATTTCTGCGATAAGAACGATTGTCTACTCTGTCCCAACTGAAGATAAAAAAGTAAGAATCGTTATTGACGAAAAATAAGAAAAGCGGGACAAGGTCTCGCTTTTTTTGCAAGGAGAAGGAATGAGAGATTTAACAGTTAGACAACTAGAGGAATACTTACTTGATCATTACCAACAATCTAGAACAGAAGAAGGACTTTTTATCAAACTAGTAGAAGAAGTTGGAGAAGTCGCTGAGGTTTTAAATGGACGTTCAGGTAGAAAAGAGGGTGTCCAAGATTCAAACGAGGAATTGGCAAAGGAGTTGGCAGATATCATTCACTACACAGTGGCAATTGCAGCTATTAACCATATCGACCTAACGAAGACCATTTTTGAAAAAGACAAGAAGGCAGCCATCAAGTATCAGCATGAACAAGATTTGGAAGGTTTTTTAGCAAAAAAGAGCATTTGAGAAAATCCCTTGAACGTGATAAAATAAAACCTAAGAATGTTAAGTGAATTGTTGTTTAGAAAGGGGTGTTTTGGTATGAACCGATTTGAAGTAACTACAAAGATTGGTTGTCTCTCTGTTACTTATAAAAAGAGAAATAAAGTACTAGTTTGCTTAAATGGTGCTGGTTTGATACCAAGTTATGAAAATTTCCTACCAATACTTGAAAAACTTCCTTCCTCAATAGGTTACTTAACGATTGATTTTCCGAATACAGGTAGGAGTCCGATTCATAGTCAAACAGGATTTAATTTGGATAATCTTGTTGAAGCGGTATTCGAAATCCTGAAAGGGTTGGAAATTTCCGATTATATACTTTGTGTTCATAGTTTAAGTGGTGTTTTGGCTTTAAAGTTAATGAGTAAACCAATTAAGTGTCAAGCTTTGATAGCAATTGAACCAACAACAAAAAATATTATGTTTGCTGATTTTTCAAAAAATCCTTATCCAGAAATGGAAGAGCAAATGAGGATGATTGAAGAATGTGGTCCGGAAAATTATTTTAAAGGACTAACTCAAGCAACATTTGAACCTGAAACTGATAGCCTGATTTGGGAATTGATGGAAGAAAAGGGCTTAGAATTGGAAAAGCAAGTTCCTGGATTTCAGATATCTGTAACTATTACCGCTGAAGATTTTGATAGTTTGTCCTTAGCAGATAATATTCCTGTTTTCGTATTTTGTCAGGCGTATAGAGAAAAAGAGTACAGAGATTCAGAATATTGGAATTCTAATACAAAACTCATTCTAGGTGGAAACCACCACTATCTACAGTGGTCAGAATCGGAAAAAATTGCAGCTCTTATTAGAGAACTGTAGAGATAAATTAATTAAAAGAGGAATGTAAAGAATAAAATGAATTATTTTAACGTTGGGAAAATTGTCAATACCCAAGGCTTACAAGGGGAGATGCGGGTCTTGTCTGTGACAGACTTTGCGGAAGACCGCTTTAAAAAAGGAGCGGAGTTGGCTCTCTTCGATGAGAAGGATCAGTTTGTCCAAACAGTGACCATTGCCAGTCACCGCAAGCACAAGAACTTTGATATCATCAAGTTTAAGGATATGTACCATATCAATGCCATCGAGAAATTCAAAGGCTTTAGCCTCAAGGTTGCGGAAGAAGACTTGACGGATTTGGAGGATGGTGAATTCTATTACCATGAGATCATCGGCCTTGATGTTTACGAAAATGACCAGCTAATCGGCCAGATCAAGGAAATCCTGCAACCAGGTGCCAATGATGTCTGGGTCGTGAAACGCAAAGGGAAACGAGACCTTCTCTTGCCTTATATCCCACCAGTGGTGCTCAATATCGATATTCCAGGAAACCGGGTGGATGTAGATATCTTAGAAGGGTTAGACGATGAAGATTGATATTTTAACCCTCTTTCCAGAGATGTTTTCACCCCTGGAGCACTCCATCGTCGGAAAGGCTCGTGAAAAAGGTCTATTAGAGATCAACTACCATAATTTCCGCGAAAATGCAGAGAAGGCGCGGCATGTGGACGATGAACCTTATGGTGGCGGGCAAGGCATGCTTCTACGAGCTCAACCGATTTTTGATGCCTTTGATGCCATTGAGAAAAAGAATCCGCGCGTGATCCTGCTGGATCCTGCTGGTCGGACCTTCGACCAAGCCTACGCAGAAGAGTTGGCTCAGGAAGAAGAATTGATTTTTATCTGTGGTCACTATGAGGGCTACGACGAGCGGATCAAGACCTTGGTGACGGATGAGATTTCTCTTGGCGATTATGTCCTGACGGGTGGCGAGCTAGCGGCCATGACTATGATTGATGCGACGGTACGCTTGATTCCAGAAGTGATCGGCAAAGAGTCCAGCCACCAGGATGACAGTTTCTCCTCTGGTCTCTTAGAGTATCCTCAATACACCCGGCCTTATGAATACAGAGGAATGACAGTTCCAGATGTTCTTATGAGTGGCCATCATGAAAATATCCGTCAGTGGCGCCTCTATCAGAGTTTGAAAAAGACCTTAGAACGTCGTCCAGACTTGCTAGAAAACTATGAGTTGACAGCAGAAGAAGAGAAGATGTTGGAACAAATTAAACAAGAAGACTAACAGCGTCAGCTGTTTTTCTTTTGCCTCAAAAATTTATGAAAAAAACTTTTAAAACCTACTAGTTATTGGTAACAAAATGTGGTATGCTAAGGGGTAGAGAAACTTCAAGAAAATGATTCAGTTTTGGGGGTGAGTTTAATGGGAAAGAAATTAGGAAAATCGGTTTTCACGACAGGGATTGCTGCAACAACAGTCCTATCTGGTATGTTTCATCACAAGGCAAATGCCGAAGAGGTCAAGCAAAATGAAAATGCAGAAACCAACAGTACGGAAGTAGTCGAAAAACCAATTACAGTTGATGAGTTGAAGCAAATTACAGCTCAAAAAGGGCAAGTGGTGAAAGATGTCCACTACCAAGAGCAAAAAGTGATCGATGCTCAAACGGAAGTCAGGGCGGCTGGTCAAGAGTTGGAAGAAAAGAAAGCTGAAGTGACAGAGGCGGAAAACCTCATCGCAACGACTTCGAATTCACAAGTTCAGAATGCAGAAAATGACGTCAAGGTGGCTCAAGCCTATGTGACTATCGAAGAAAATAAGGTTCGAGAAGCAGAAGCTGCCCATGACCAAGTCGTAGAGGCTGTTCGTCAACAGGAAAATCAGGTTACTGCTCAGGAATCTTTGGTCGATGTAGCACAAAATGAATTGAACCAAGCCAAAGCACCGATTTCAAATGATGAGAATGTGCTCAACCAAGCCTTGTTGGAGCAAAGCCAAGTCGAGCAAAGTATCCGAGAATCTCAGAATTACCTTGCAACCTTGCAAGCGAGTCAGCAAACTGGCTCAGATACAGTGGCTCAAATTGAGAACGACATTCAACTGGCTCAAACGCGTCTGACAGATTTGAAAGCGGTCATCGCTACCAAGGAAGCAGAATTGGCAGCTTTAGAACAAGCCGCGGCCAATAGCCCAGTTCAGTTGAGTCAAGCGACTTATGAAGGTTATTTGCAACACTTAGCTGACAATGGCAATGAAGCTGCAGCAAGTGCTTTAGCCCTCTACAAGCGTGGTCGGGAAGAAGATGGCTTAACAGTTGGAGAGTCTGGATCTTTGCAAGCCAACCTTCGAGCTCTTGAAATTGCCGATGCCATCAATAGCTATCGTCGCAATGCCGGCCTGCCTGAATTGGAGCTGGATCCTTATTCCCTTCCTGCCAGCCAAGTACAGTTGGAATACTTCAAGAAAGCCAACTGGCATATGTTTAAGTATTTGCCAAACGAGAACATTGCATATGGCTTCTCACCTGCTGGTGCGGTTGACTTTTGGTACAATGAAAAAGCGGCTTATCAGGAAGTAGCGGCTCAATATGGTCTACCAACAGACGAAACTCAAATCGATGCCAACGATATCTATATGAAGATTGGTGCTGAGGCCTTTGCTAAGGTTGGTCACTACCTTCAAATGGTAGACAACAAAGCGACAGCTTTATCAGTCGCTTATGACCCTAGCAATGCCATGTCAGAAGCAGCTTTCTTACACAGCCCGGTCCATTCAGCAGTGTCAACCAGTGCACTCGCTTACCAATTGCGTCAGGGAGCTGGGGCCACGACGACAAGATCAGATGTGAAAGCAAAATCTGATGAAGTCGCTAATCTCAAGCTGGACAAGGCCAATCAAGAGTCTCAAATCATTATCTTGCAAGGTAAGTTAGAAGATGCCCGCCATGCCAATTCGAATGTGGCAGTAGAGATGGCCAATGTCCAAAAGACCATCCAAAATTACAAGATTCTTCTCATTAGCAAGGACCATGCGGTTGAAAAGGCGAAGGCGACTCTTGATGTATCTAGAGGTCGGATTGAAGCAGCTATCCAGCCAAAAGAAGCAGCCCTTCAAAAAGCCAAGGATTTGTTAGCGGCTGCGCGTGAGAAATTAGATCTTTTAAAAGCTGAAGAAGCAGAAAAAGCCCAAGTCGTTCAAGAAGCGCATGAGGGCTTGAAGGCGGCGCAAGAGCGCCTGGTTGCTGCTGAAAAACGTCTTTCTGACTTTAAAAATGCTCCAGAATTATTGGTCAAAGCCCAATCTGTTTTATCAGCTGCGGTGGCTAATTTAGAAAATAAAAAAGAAAAATTAGAAGCCGAATTCACTACTCTTCAATCTTATCACAGTGTCGTGGAACTGTTGAATTCTCAATATGAAGATCTAGCGTCACGAATGGATCCAGCTATTTTAGAAGCAGCAGATATGCCAATGGATATCCGCTCAAGCAATCCAACCACTTTTTCGGATAGACCAACAGTTCTTCCAACAGGTACCAATAGTCCGCAAGTGCAAGCACCAAAAGCTACTCCAGCTCCAAAACAAGAAGCCAAAGTAGAAGAAATCAAACCCAAAAAAGAAAACAGCCAAGCTGTGGCAAGTGCAGATTCTTCCAAATATGCAGCAGCAACAACAGGTGTAGTCGTTGGACTACTTGCCGGATTGTTTGGTTTCAAGAAAAAGAAACAATCTTCAAATAATGATTAAGACATACTGAGAATAGAGTGGATACTTAGACACTTTATTGCTTAAAATCTTTAAAGGAAATTTATGAGGGTGGGACAAGAACTCTTTTAACAAAATGAGTTCTTTCCTGCTTTTTTTATACACTTTTGAAATTTTTGAAAGAAAGTGACAGAAAATGATAAAAAATTGTTGACATTTTTTGAAGAAAGAGTATAATGGTTTTTGTAATCGATTGCAAAAGGAGGAGTAATGCTCAAGTCTGAACGAAAACAATTTATCCTCGAAAAGGTATTAAAGGAAAAGTTTGTTTCCTTAGAAACCCTTGTGCAAGAGCTGGGAACGTCTGAATCAACCGTTCGTCGAGACTTGGATGAGCTAGAAGCTGAAAGCAAACTCCGCCGGGTTCACGGCGGTGCGGAAAGCCTGCATTTTCTTCAAGAGGAAGAAAGTAATAAAGAAAAATCTATCAAAAACATTCAAGTTAAGTCAAAAATTGCGGTAAAAGCAGCGGAGTTGATCAAAGATCATGATGTGATCTTTATCGATGCTGGGACGACCAATGAACTCTTGGTACAAGAAATTGTCAATCCAACGGTAACTGTGGTGACCAATTCGATTCACCATGCGACCAAGTTGGTCGAGCGAAATGTTCCGACGGTCATCATCGGTGGGAAGGTAAAATCTTCTACAGATGCTAGTATCGGAGGGATCGCGCTCAATCAAATCGGTCAGTTGAATTTTGACAAGGCCTTTCTTGGAATGAATGGAATCGATGATGAATTTTACAGCACTCCAGACCTGGAAGAAGGATCTGTCAAGCGTGCGATTATCGAAAATGCAAAAAAAACCTATATCCTAGCGGATGATTCAAAAATTGGAGTGACATCCTTTGTCAAAGTGGCTCCGATCAAGCGAGCCATGATTATCACCAATCAATGTGAACCGCAACGATTAAAGGTTTTAAAAGAAAAAACGGAGGTTATAGAGGTTTGATTTATACAGTAACACTGAATCCAGCCATTGACTACATTGTCCGTCTCGATCATGTAGAGACCGGGGCGGTCAATCGGATGGCTTCGGAAGATAAATTCGCCGGTGGTAAGGGAATCAATGTCAGTCGTGTCTTGAAGCGTCTTGATATTGAGAACACAGCGACTGGATTTATCGGTGGTTTCACAGGACGCTTCATCGAAGACGTACTGACTAGCGAAGCCATTTCAACCAACTTTGTGACAGTGGATCAGGATACCCGGATCAATGTCAAGATCAAAGCTGATCAAGAAACAGAGATCAACGGGAACGGTCCAGAAGTGACAGAAGCGCAGTTGCAAGAATTACTCAGCATCCTATCAAGCTTAACAGCAGATGATGTGGTAGTCTTTGCAGGATCTGCACCATCTTCACTTGGAAATGCTGTTTACAAACAATTGATCGCAGCAACTCGTGCGACAGGTGCACAAGTCGTTTGCGACTTTGAAGGGCAAACTTTGATTGATTCCTTGGAGTTTAATCCGCAATTGGTTAAACCAAACAACCATGAGTTGGGAGATATTTTTGGCGTGACCTTGACGGAATTGCCAGAAATCGAACGCTATGCCAAAGAAATTTTGGCCAAAGGTGCACAAAACGTCATTATTTCCATGGCAGGTGATGGTGCTCTCCTTGTCAGTCCAAGCGGTACTTACTTCGCAAAACCAATCAAAGGGCAAGTGAAGAATTCTGTTGGGGCTGGGGATTCCATGGTAGCAGGCTTCACAGGGAAGCTCGCAACGACGGGAGATGTTATCGAAGCCTTCAAATGGGGCGTGGCTTGTGGCACAGCGACCACCTTCTCAGATGATTTGGCGACAGCGGACTATATTAAAGAAACTTATGAAAAAGTAGAGGTAGAAAAACTATGAAAATTCAAGACGTTTTAAATAAAAACGTGATGTTGTTTGATCTTCAAGCAACAGATAAAGAAGGCGTGATCAATGAGATGATCCAATCGCTCGTTGACAATGGTGTGGTGACAGATTTTGAAACTTTCAAAGCTGGGATTATGAACCGTGAAGCACAAACTTCAACTGGTTTGGGTGACGGAATTGCTATGCCGCACAGCAAAAATGAAGCTGTCAAAGAAGCAACGGTCTTGTTTGCAAAATCAAACAAGGGTGTGGATTACGCATCTCTTGATGGTCAACCAACAGACTTGTTCTTCATGATTGCAGCTCCAGAAGGCGCAAACGACACTCACTTGGCAGCCCTTGCTGAATTGTCTAAGTACTTGATGAAACCAGGATTTGCGGACAAACTTCGCCAAGCAAGCACACCTGAGCAAGTGATCGCAGCCTTTGATGCGGAAGAGCAAGTAGCTGCAGCAGAAGAAGCGAAAAAAGCAGAAGCAGTCAAAGAAGCAGCTTCATCTGACAAACCGCTCATCGTTGCTGTTACAGCATGTACAACTGGTATCGCCCACACTTACATGGCAGAAGAAGCCCTCATCAAAAAAGGTGAAGAAATGGGTGTTACGGTCCGCGTTGAAACAAACGGTGCATCCGGTGTCGGCAACCGCTTGACAGCTGAAGAAATCGCCAAAGCTGAAGGGGTCATCATTGCAGCGGATAAAGCAGTTGAAACAGCTCGTTTTGACGGCAAAAAATTGATCTCTAAACCTGTTGCAGCTGGTATCCGTCAAACAGAAGAATTGATCCAAACCATCTTGGATGGCAAAGCAGATGTCTTCCACGCTGAAAATGCTGCCCAAGCTAGCGCTAGCCAAGAAAAATTGAGCTTGGGTGGAGCCTTCTACAAACACTTGATGAGTGGGGTTTCTCAAATGCTTCCATTCGTTATCGGTGGTGGTATCTTGATCGCCCTAGCCTTCTTGATTGACCAAGTTCTTGGTGTTCCTCAAGATCAATTGTCTAGTCTTGGTTCTTATCATGTATTAGCAGCACAATTTAAAACAATTGGTGGTGTAGCCTTTGGCTTCATGCTTCCTGTACTTGCAGGTTACATTGGATTCTCAATCGCTGAAAAACCTGGTTTTGTAGCAGGGTTTATCGCTGGATCTATTGCTAGCTCAGGGTCAGCATTTGGAAATATCGCCTACGGTGCTGCTAAAGGTGAATTACCAGCAGCCGTATCATCAGGTTTCCTTGGAGCTTTGGTAGGTGGTTTCCTTGCAGGTGGAGTTGTTCTCTTACTTCGCAAAGCCCTTGCAGGTCTTCCACGTTCACTCGATGGTATCCGTTCAATCCTTCTCTTGCCATTGCTTGGTGTTGGTTTGACAGGATTCTTGATGTTCCTCATCAATATTCCAATGGATGCTATTAATACTGGTCTTAACAACTTCCTTTCAAGCTTGTCAGGTAGCTCAGCTGTCCTTCTTGGACTTCTCGTCGGCGGTATGATGGCTGTAGATATGGGTGGACCAGTTAACAAAGCCGCTTATGTCTTCGCTACAGGTACACTTGCTGAATCTGTTGCTTCAGGTGGTTCTATTGTTATGGCAGCTGTTATGGCAGCTGGTATGGTTCCTCCATTGGCAGTATTCGTAGCAACTGTATTGTTTAAAGATAAATTCACACAAGAAGAACGCGATTCTGGTTTGACAAACATTGTCATGGGTCTTTCCTTCATCACAGAAGGTGCCATTCCTTTCGGTGCAGCTGACCCAGCTCGTGCCATCCCTAGCTTCATCGCAGGCTCAGCATTGACAGGTGCTCTTGTTGGTCTTGCAGGCTTGAAACTCATGGCTCCTCACGGAGGAATCTTCGTTATCGCCCTTACATCAAATCCACTTCTTTACATCTTGTTCGTATTGATCGGTGCAGTTGTAAGTGGTATCTTGTTCGGATTGCTTCGCAAACCTAAAAACTAAATATGATTAAAAGGTTGGGAATGCCCAACCTTTTCTTTTTGTGCTAGTGAAAAAATCACCTCATTCGGCGTTGGTATCTTGAGCTGAATTATGATATAATAAGCCTAACGCATATTTTTAGGAGAATAAAAATGGATATTCAACGTGAAAAAGAATTTGTCAGCCAATACCACTATGATGCCCGTAATTTTGAGTGGGAAAAAGAAAATGGCATCCCTGAAACAAAAGTAGATGTAAACTTTCAATTGATCAATCGTGATCAAGAACAAAACACGACTTCTTTGATTGTCATCTTAAGCTACATGATCGTTTTTGACGGTTTTGTGATCAGCGGAACCATCACTCAAATCAACCACTTGTTTGGTCGTTATGTCAATGAACCAAGCGAATTCAGCAAAGACGAAGTGGAAGAATTGGCTCGCCCTTGCTTGAATATGCTCAACCGTTTGACTTACGAAGTCACAGAAATTGCCCTTGATTTACCGGGTATTAATTTGGAGTTTTAATCAATGAAATTAGCAGTGATCACGGATTCGTCTGCCTATTTAACGCAAGACGTGCTCCATCACGACGACTTATTTATTTTAGAGATCCCGATCTATATCGATGGGGAGTCTTATGTTGAAGGGAAGAACCTGACACACGATGAGTTCTACCAAAAGATGGCTGCCTCTAAGGAATTGCCAAAGACTAGCCAGCCGAGTGTTGCAGAGTTAGAAGAAGTCTTATCTGGTTTGACAGCTAAGGGCTATACGCATGCTATCGGTCTTTTCTTGTCATCTGGTATCTCAGGTTTCTACCAAAATATCCAATATTTGAAGGATGAATTCGAAGGCTTGACCGTCGAATTTCCGGACTCAAAAATCACCAGTGCTCCTCTAGGAATGATGGCAGAAGATTGCTTGAAATGGGCTGGTGAAGGTCGTTTGTTTGATGAGATTGTGGCCAATGTTCAACACCAGATTGATGGGACCACTGCCTATATTATGGTCGATGATTTGAATCACTTGGTCAAGGGGGGACGGCTGTCAAATGGTGCTGCCATCATTGGCAATCTCTTGAGTATCAAGCCGATCCTTCACTTTAATGACCAAGGTGTCATCGAAGTTTTTGAAAAAGTCCGTACGGAAAAGAAAGCTATGAAACGCTTGGTGGAAATCGTTGATGAAGGACTCACCGGAGGGCATTACCAAGTCTTTATCATCCATGCTAATGTCCCTGAAAAAGCCGAAGCGCTTCGTCAGATGTTGGTGGCTGAAGGAGTGGAAGGAGAAATTCCTTTTGCTACCTTTGGAGGCGTGATTGGGACGCACTTAGGCGACCATAGCTTAGCAGTTGGGTATATCCCTATCGTTTAAGGAGAATTCTATGTCAATTAAAGTCATTATCGCAGGTTTCAAGGGAAGAATGGGACAAGCAGCCTACAAGATGGTTTCTGAAGACCCTGAGCTAGAATTAGCCGGCTTGATCGATCCATTTACTGATGAGACAGAGGTTGCAGGAGTCCCTGTCTTTAACCGCAAAGAAGATGTCGTAGGTCTAAAGGCAGATGTTTGGGTGGACTTTACCATGCCAAAGGTTGCTTACGAGAATACTCACTTTGCAATTGAAAATGGCTTTGCTCCTGTTGTGGGGACAACTGGCTTTACGCCTGAGCAGATTCAGGAATTGACAGAGCTTTCTCGCGAAAAGGATTTGGGTGGCTTGATTGCTCCGAACTTTGCTATTGGAGCTGTGCTCTTGATGCAATTTGCAGCGCAAGCAGCCAAGTATTTCCCAAATGTGGAAATCATCGAATTGCACCACGATAAGAAAAAAGATGCACCGAGTGGAACAGCGATTAAGACCGCTGAGCTGATCTCTGAGAAGCGCGAGAAAATCCAGCAAGGTGCAGCAGATGAAGAAGAGTTGATGCCTGGAGCAAGAGGGGCAGATTTTGAAGGGATGCGCATCCATTCGGTTCGATTGCCTGGCCTAGTCGCTCACCAAGAGGTGATTTTTGGTAGCCAAGGCGAAGGCTTGACTCTCCGTCATGATTCCTATGATCGTGTTTCCTTCATGACAGGAGTAAATCTAGGGATTAAAGAAGTTGTCAAGCGTCATGAGCTTGTCTATGGTTTGGAACATTTACTATGAGATTAAAAAAGATGCCTTCTGAGTTTCAGGAGGCTTTACCAATATTAGAGAAGATTAAAGCAGCTGGTTTTGAGGCCTATTTTGTGGGAGGATCTGTCCGAGATGCTCTCTTAGATCGTCCGATTCACGATGTCGATATCGCTTCCTCCTCTTATCCAGAGGAAACCAAGGCGATTTTTGATCGAACAGTAGATATCGGTATCGAACACGGGACCGTCTTGGTCCTTGAAAATGGTCAAGAATATGAAATTACGACCTTCCGGACAGAGGATGTCTATGTCGATTATCGCCGTCCAAGCTCCGTGTCTTTTGTCCGCTCACTAGAAGAAGACCTGAAGCGCCGTGATTTCACCGTCAATGCCTTTGCCTTAAATGAAAAGGGAGAGATTGTTGACCTTTTTCAGGGGTTAGAAGACTTGGAAAACAAAGTTCTTCGGGCCGTCGGGCTTCCTCGTGAGCGCTTTCATGAGGATGCGCTCCGCATCATGCGAGGCTTTCGTTTTCAAGCCAGTCTTGGCTTTGAATTAGAAGCAGCAACCTTTGATGCTATGAAGGAGTGTGCTCCCTTATTAGAGAAGATTTCAGTAGAGCGCACCTTCATTGAGTTTGATAAACTCTTACTTTCTCCATACTGGAGACAAGGCTTGGAGGCCATGCTTGCAAGCAAAACCTATCACTATCTGCCAGAGATGAAGGATCGCAAAGAGGCACTTGAGCGTTTGTTTGACATAGAGTTAGAATTTACTTTTTCAACTTCTGAGCAGGCTTGGGCTGCTCTGGTTTTAGCACTAGACATCCAAGACATTCCAAAATTCTTTAAGAAATGGAAGACCTCTAGAGAATTCGCCAAGACGGTGGAGCAGATCGTGGAGATTCTAAAGCTCCGAGAAAAAGGCAGTCTAGACAAGCGTGCCTGCTACAAGTATGAGAAACGTTTGTTACTGGTTGCTGAAGAGCTCCGTGAAGCGTATGCCTTGAGTGTGGATTATTTGGCCATTGAGCGCGTTTATGATAGCTTGACCATTCATGATAAACACGAGGTTGTGGTCAATGGCGGTATGTTGATCAAAGAATATGGTTTTCAACCAGGTCCAGCCTTAGGAGAGATTTTGACAAAAATTGAATATGCTATTGTCGATGGGGAACTGGCTAATGAGAAAGAGGCCATCATCGCCTATATCCAGCAAGCAAAAGAGGAGGAAAAATGAGCGATTTTATTGTCGATAAATTAACCAAATCTGTCGGAGATAAGACCGTCTTTCGTGAGATTTCCTTTATCATTCACGACTTGGATCGGATCGGATTGATCGGGGTCAATGGGACTGGGAAGACCACTCTGTTAGATGTATTGTCAGGTCGCTCTGGCTTTGATGGAGATGTGAGTCCTTTTTCTGCTAAGAGTGATTATACGATTGGTTATTTGACTCAGGAACCAGACTTTGATGATCAAAAGACGGTTCTGGATACGGTGCTATCTAGTGATTTGCGCGAAATGCAGCTCATTCGTGATTATGAATACTTGATGGCGGATTACCGAGAAGAGAATCAAGCCCGTCTTGAAAAGGTCATGGCGGAGATGGATTCGCTCAATGCTTGGGAAATCGAGAGTCAGGTCAAGACAGTCCTTTCCAAACTTGGGATTGAAGATTTGAATGCCAAAGTTGGGGATCTATCTGGGGGCTTACGTCGTCGGGTGCAACTGGCACAGGTTTTGCTGTCTCACCACGACCTGCTTTTACTAGATGAGCCGACCAACCACCTAGACATTGATACCATCGAATGGTTGACCAATTTCTTAAAGAACTCTAAGAAAACTGTGCTTTTCATTACTCACGATCGCTATTTCTTGGATAATATCTCGACGCGGATCTTTGAGCTGGATCGAGGTGGCTTGATCGAGTATCAGGGCAACTACCAGGATTATGTCCGCTTAAAGGCTGAGCAAGACGAGCGTGATGCCGCCCTTCTTCATAAGAAGCAGCAACTCTATAAGCAAGAGTTGACCTGGATGCGACGTCAACCTCAGGCGCGTGCGACCAAGCAACAGGCACGGATCAATCGATTCCATGATCTCAAGCAAGACTTGTCTGGTCAAAGCAACCAGACGGATTTGGAGATGAACTTTGAGACCAGCCGAATCGGAAAGAAAGTCATCGAGTTTAAAGATGTGAGTTTTGCTTTTGAAAACAAGCCGATTTTAAAGAACTTTAACCTCTTGGTGCAAAACAAAGACCGCATTGGGATCGTCGGGGATAATGGCGTCGGCAAGTCCACCCTACTTAATCTGATCGCTGAGCGACTCCAGCCTCAGTCTGGGCAAGTCATTATCGGAGAAACCGTGCGGGTGGCTTATTTCTCACAACAGATTGATGGGTTGGATGAGAGCAAGCGCGTGATTAATTTCCTCCAGGAAGTTGCCGAGGAAGTGAAGACGACCGTTGGAACGACATCAATTGCAGATCTCTTAGAGCAATTTCTCTTCCCACGTTCCATGCACGGAACCTTGATTGAAAAACTCTCCGGTGGTGAGAAGAAGCGCCTCTTTCTTTTAAAACTCTTGATTGAAAAACCCAATGTGCTTCTCCTCGATGAGCCGACCAATGACTTGGATATCGCTACCCTGACAGTTTTGGAAAACTTCCTTCAAAACTTTGGAGGTCCCGTTATTACCGTTAGCCACGACCGCTATTTCCTAGACAAGGTTGCAAGCAAGATCCTGGCTTTTGAAAACGGGGGCATTCGGGAGTTCTTTGGCAATTATACGGATTACCTGGATGAAAAAGCCTTTGAAGCAGCTCAAGTAACGGCCAGTCACAAGGTTGAAAAAGAGAAACCTGTCAAGCCAAAAGAAGAGAAGAAACGCATGAGCTACATGGAAAAGCAAGAGTGGGCAAGCATTGAAGCAGATATCGAAGCCATTGAAAATCGGATCGCAGAGATTGAAGTGGAGATGAATGAAAACGGCTCTGACTTTGGCAAATTGTCAGCCCTTCAAAAGGAATTGGATCAGGAAAATGAGCGATTGCTTGAGAAGTACGATCGCTATGAATACCTGAGCGAATTAGATGAATAAGGAGGCCCTATGAATCAATTGAACCGGATATCCCTTGGGATTTCAGCCACTATTTTTACCATTATCGGTATCGTCTTGTTTATCAATCCGATTGAGCACATCGGCTCGTTTAGCTGGTTGATTTCCTGTGGTTTCTTTTTAATCTCCCTTTCGCGTTTTTCACGCTATTACCGATTGCGTCAGGCTGGTATCATTCAGCAGCAACAGCTCTTTCATAGTATGGTCGCCTTGGTTTTTGCGGTCTACTTACTGCTCTATGGCTACAAGACCTTGCCGATTGTCTTTCCAGTCACTTTAGGAATTTGGCTGATCTACCGTTCGATTCTAAACTTCCGAAAAGCCAATTTCTACTCGAGAAAGGTTGAAGAACTGTCCAAGCGTTATATTTTCTTTGCCTTGCTACAGCTCTTCATCGGTTTATTCTTAATTGTTAGCCCACTCTCGATTAGTGTCTTTCTTTTAAATATTATTGGCTTGATTTTCCTCATTCTAGGATTTCAATCCTTTAGTCTCTTGTTAAAAAGTTAAGAAAAGTTACGTGCAAACCTTTGCGTTTGATAAAAAGTCTGATATAATAGAACTGTAAGTGTTTACAAGTTTGAAAGGAGTTACAGATGTCTAAAAAAATTATTGGGATTGACCTTGGGGGAACTTCAATTAAGTTTGCCATCCTTACTTTGGATGGGGAAGTTCAAGAAAAATGGTCTATTAAAACAAATATCTTGGATGAAGGTAGCCATATCGTAGATGATATGATCGAATCCATCGCGCATCGTTTGAAAATGCTTGAGCTTGATGCTTCTGAGTTCCAAGGAATTGGAATGGGATCACCTGGTGTCGTTGACCGTGAAAAAGGTACAGTTATCGGTGCCTACAACTTGAACTGGAAGACCCTTCAACCAGTCAAAGAAAAGATCGAAACTGCCCTTCATATTCCATTCTTTATCGATAATGATGCCAACGTTGCTGCTTTGGGTGAACGTTGGAAAGGGGCTGGTGAAAACCAACCAGATGTTGTCTTCATGACACTTGGTACTGGTGTTGGCGGCGGCATCGTCGCTGAAGGTCGTCTCTTGCACGGTGTACGTGGAGCTGCTGGGGAACTTGGTCACATCACTGTTGACTTTGATGATCCAATCCAATGTACCTGTGGTAAAAAAGGCTGTCTTGAAACGGTTGCATCTGCAACTGGGATCGTCAACTTGACTCGTCGCTACGCAGATGAGTACGAAGGGGACGCTCAATTGAAAGTCTTGATCGACAACGGAGAAGAAGTAACGGCTAAAACGGTCTTTGACCTGGCAAAAGAAGGCGATGCTCTTGCTTTGATCGTCTACAAGAACTTCTCACGTTACCTCGGACTTGCTGCTGCTAACATTGGTTCAACCCTGAACCCATCTAAGATCGTTATCGGTGGTGGGGTTTCTGCTGCTGGAGACTTCTTGTTGGATGGTGTGCGCAAGGTCTTTGAAGAAAACTCATTCCCACAAGTGCGTGAATCTACTCAATTGGCACTTGCTACTTTGGGAAATGACGCCGGTGTGATCGGTGCTGCATCCCTTGTATTACAATAAGATGAAATGGAGATCTGGCACGTGCTGGGATCTCCTTTTTTTCTGTCTCCTGTGATATAATGAAGACAAAACTGGATTCAAGGAGAGTATATGACAAAAGCAGATACAATTTTTAAAGAAAACATTCGAAAAATCATGGAAGAAGGAGTTTGGTCAGAGCAGGCGCGCCCTAAGTACAAGGATGGTAGAACGGCCAACTCCAAGTACATCACGGGAGCCTTTATGGAATTCGACCTCGCAAAAGGTGAGTTCCCTATCACGACCCTTCGTCCCATCGCGATTAAATCAGCTATCAAAGAAATGCTCTGGATCTACCAGGATCAGTCGAATAGCTTGGATCTTTTAGAAGACAAGTACAATGTCCATTATTGGAATGACTGGGAAGTAGGAGATAGCCGGACGATTGGACAACGCTACGGAGCTGTCGTCAAAAAGCATGACATTACGAATAAGATCCTCAAGCAATTAGAAGCCAATCCTTGGAATCGCCGCAATATCATCTCGCTCTGGGATTATGATGCTTTTGAGGAGACCGACGGACTCTTGCCTTGTGCTTTCCAGACTATGTTTGACGTACGGCGCGTTGATGGGGAGATCTATCTAGATGCAACCTTGACCCAGCGTTCGAATGATATGTTGGTGGCCCACCATATCAATGCTATGCAATATGTAGCCCTACAGATGATGATTGCTAAACACTTTGGCTGGAAGGTTGGCAAGTTCTTTTACTTCATTAATAACCTTCACATCTATGACAACCAATTCGAACAAGCAGAAGAATTGCTTCGTCGCGAGCCCTCTGATTGCCAACCGCGCTTGGTCTTGAATGTTCCTGACGGGACCAATTTCTTTGACATCAAACCAGAAGATTTTGAACTTGTCGATTATGACCCAGTGAAGCCACAGTTGAAGTTTGATCTTGCGATTTAGTGATAAATCAAGGTTTTTTGATGCCCTGATCTATGGGTGAAATCCTTTCAGAATTAAAACAATTTTAGCTAAAAATTTTTACTCATTTTTGAGTCAAAACATTTTGAAAATCGTTCGGGTTTTGTTAAAATAGATAAGGTTTGGAAAAACTAAACAATTTTAAAAAGAATGTTAATTTATAGATAAATATGGAGGTCCATTAGATGGGGAAAGACTTATTTAACGATCGTATTAGCAGATTCTCAATTCGTAAATTGAATGTGGGTGTTTGCTCAGTACTTTTGGGAACACTTGTCATGGTTGGGACAGCCGCAAGTGCAGCCGCAGAAGAAAAGAAAGATACGACAAATGAAAGTGTAGCGGCGGTTGCAACAGCGTCAGAAGCGCCCGCAACTTCAACAGCTACTTCAGCAGCATCAACCGCTGCAACAACTAGTACAGCAGCTACAACTTATGATGCAAACGCAGCAATCACTGCACCAGAGACTTCAACTGCTGCAGCAACATCAACAGCACCTGCTTCAACTAGTGAAGCAAGTAGCACAAGCACAGCAGCATCCGCTGCCTCAACTGCACCAGCAACATCAACTGCACCAAGCCTAGAAGCAGCTACGCCAGAAAACAAGGCGCCAGAAGCAGCTTCAACAACTGCAGATAAAAAAGAAGCAACAACTCTTTCATCTGGACAAGGTGTAACAACTAACAATACAGTAGCAACAGAAGAGACAGCCCAAACTTCTGGTAAAAAACGTAGTCGTCGTGCTGTCGGTGACGCAAATGATCCAAACTTGATTGGGGATGATGTTGTCGATGCAACTTCAACTCCAAAGGTAGAAAAACCAGGCTTTACAACAAATATCAAAGCTGCAGACTTGGCCAGCCAAATTTCTTGGTTAGACTTTGGCGATACAGCCAACTGGTCAGGGGCTACGACAACGTCAGATGGCAAACTTGCACTTCAAGTTGGTGCTACATATACTAAAGAAATTATGCCGGGCTATGTGGTAACCATCAAGGTTAAGTCTTTGAAACCCTTCCAAGCGACAGAAATCTACAAAAAGCGGTTAGAAGAACGAGGAGCTACAGAAGCTGAAAAAGCTACCTATGACCCCAATGCTAGAAATGGTTATGTGAATGGGAGTTCTGATAGGACTACCAAAGCTGCATTTGCTGCTGGTGAGGAAGCCAAAGTTATTGCTGAAGCTCAAAATCGCTGGACAGAAGTACGAACAGAAGGCATCAATACTGGTACTAAAAAAACAACCATCAGTTCCGACTTGAACGGCGGTAATATTGGGGTTCAGTTTGAAGTCTCCGCTACTTTCCGCGGGAAAGTAGTCAGACCAGCCGTTGTCATGGCAGATGGCGAGTCCGCTAACCCAGGTGAATTGGTACTGTTCACCACCAACGGAGAAGGATGGCAACACATTGGTGAATGGTATAAGAATGGTGATAAGTCAACTAGAACTTATGCCCCACAAGATCTTACTTATTATTTTGACCCAGCGAATAATTTTAGTTATCATAAACCAGTTCCGGTTGAAGGAATTGAAATTCGAAATTGGAATACACAACAACTTCGTGATTCCACGCAAGCGGGACCAGACAAAAAAGCAGTTGCCTGGAAGTATTTCCAAAGTGCTGATCAAACAACTAGTGGACTTGGAACTGGTGTCTTTGGACCAAACGTATCGGCTAGTAAATTTGCTGTTCCTCTTGTTATGACAAAGGGGGCTTCTGAGATTGGTCTTTACATTGCTTCAGGTGGTAAACAGTCAGCTATGTTGGGCTTCTTCCCGCTTGATGAAGGGGATGCGCCAGCTTCTTATGGGAAGGCTACCCACTCTATCGCAACGGTTGATGGGATAACAGGTAAAAAAGTCAACCAACCATATCTTGGTCACTTGAGTCCCGATATGGATGAAAACAATACCCTTGATTGGACGGGTGATGACAAGGCGACCACTGCGGATGAAGGCATCGACCAATTGCTTCCAGATGATCTTAAAGGAAAAACCAATGAGTTGATCAAGATGGATCGTACAAGACCAGGAAATTATACGATTACTGTTGAAGCTCATACAGACGGGGCGCCTCAAGCCAATATTTATGGTTGGGTTGACTTTAACCAAAACGGTACCTTTGATGAAGACGAACGCTCTGATTTAGCAACCATTACCCAAGATGGAACGGCTACGTTAAGATTTACAAAGAGTAAAACCTATATTGATCCTAGCGTCAATGAATTAGGTGTTCGTGTCCGGATTGCTAAGGATGCTGATCAAATTGAAAGCCCGACAGGAATGGCCTTCTCAGGGGAAGTGGAGGACTTTAAGACTCAAATCACCCACCCACCAAAAGGGGAATTTAAAGAAACAACTGGCCTTCAAGGTGCGAAGCAAACTGCAACTGTAGCCTTTACCGCTCGTGGTTTGCAAGGCTATAGCCTAACTGAGCCAGCAAAAATTGATGAAACAGTAGCTCCACAAATGATAGATAACCGTACAGGGCAAGTCGTTACACCTGGCGCAGATGGCTACTATGCTGTAGCTGGTCAAGGGAAGTACAAGATCACTCCAAACGGAACTTCTGTGGATGTTGAGTTCATTCCTGAAGATCACTTCTTAGGAACAGCGGATGGAATCTCTATCCGTCGTACAGACAGCAATGGCTATGATACAGGTTGGTCAACGAAATTCCCAGACGAAGAAGCCAATGTCGATACTGTCTTGAATACTATGGATGGTCTTTATATCCCAACTGTTACACCAACGGATATTGAAGGGGTAGATAAGACTTCGACAGATGTCCAAGGTGCGACTCAAACTGGTACACCAACCTTTAACACAACTACAACGAATGCTAATGGCGACAAGATCTCTGTCACTCCAAGCTTGGAATACCCTGCTAAATTGGTGGACCCAGCGACTGGTCAAGTAACCAATGCAACCTCTGTAACAGTAGCAGGTGAAGGAACATACAGCATTGATGATGCTACTGGTAAAGTAACCTTTGTTCCAGAACCAGGATTCACAGGTACAGCTCAAGGTGTTACCGTATCAGTGACAGCTCCTGTCGGAAGAGATAAAGATGGTACAGTTCGTGATGAATACCTCAAGACAGCAACCGCTAAATACACACCAACGGTTACTCCAATCACAGTGACTCCTACAGATAAGGTTTCTGCGAACATTCAAAACGTTCCTCAAACCCAAACACCAACCTTTGATTTGAGTAGTGACAAGACTGCGAAAATTACAAGTAAAAAATTGGTGGATCCAGCGACTGGTCAACCGACTGATGAAACAAGTGTGACAGTAGCAGGTGAAGGTAGCTATACTATCGATCCAACGACTGGAGCGGTTACATTTACTCCAGAGAAAGACTTTGTTGGAACTGCTAAAGGTGTTACGGTTCAAGCGACTGCGACGATTACCAATGCAAACGGTAAGACTGCAACCATTACATCCGATGCAACATACACACCAACGGTTGTAGCAGCTGTTCCAACAGCAAGCCTTGCAACTTCAAAAGATATCCAAGGTGCGACTCAAACCGGTAAACCAACCTTTGCAGGAACAACTGTTCAAGTAAATGGTGAAGATAAAGCTATTACGATTAAAGAGAATAGCTACACACTTTTGGATAATGATGGCAATGAAGTGACGAGTGCTCCAGCATATGCTGCTGATGGTACAACTGAAATTGGTACTTATTCAATTGATCAAGCAACTGGACAAGTAACCTTCACACCAACGGATAAATCATACACAGGTGTAGTGACACCTGCTAAGGTTCAAGCGGAAAGTTCAAACGGTATCAAGGTGGATACAACATACACACCTGAAATCGTTCCAGTAACACCGACAGCAACACCAGCTGAAACAGAAGATATCCAAGGTGCAACGCAAACTGGTAAACCTGAATTTAAGGGCGGAACTGTAACAGTAGATGGCGTTGAGAAAACAGTAGCGATTAATGAAGCTGTTCCAGCGACCTTCGATGATGGTTCAACGACTAAGACAGTAGACGGCGTTGGTACTTACACAGTAGCAGCAGACGGAACAGTTACATTCGTACCTGAAAAATCATTCGTTGGAACTGCACCAGCAGTGACGGTTGTTCGTGAAGATAAGAACGGAACCAAAGCTTCAGCGACATATACCCCAACTGTAACTCCGGTAAGGCCAACTGCAGCACCAGCTGAATCAACAGATGTTCAAGGTGCCACTCAAACAGGTAAGCCTGTATTTACTGAGGGTAATAGCCGTGTGCCGATGAATGATGATGTTGCCGCAACATTTGACGATGGATCAACGACTAAGACAGTTGATGGTGTTGGTACCTACACAGTAGCAGCAGACGGAACTGTGACATTTGTTCCAGAACCAAACTTTACAGGAACAGCACCTGCAGTTACAGTTGTTCGTGAAGACATGAATGGTACTAAAGCTTCAGCGACCTACACACCATCTGTAACTCCAATTACAATTACTCCTAAAGACAAGGTATCTGAGGATGTTCAAAATGTTCCTCAAACTCAAACACCAACTTTTGATTTGAGTAACAATAAGACTGCCCAAATCACAAGCAAGAAATTGGTAGATCCAGCAACAGGTCAACCAACAGATGAAACAACAGTAACTGTTGAAGGTGAAGGAACTTATACAATCGATCCGACAACAGGAGCAGTGACTTTCACACCTGAAAAAGACTTCGTTGGAACTGCAACTGGAGTGAAAGTCCAAGCGACAGCGACGATTACAAATGAAGATGGTAAGACAACAACCATCACTTCAGATGCAAGTTACACACCAACAGTTGTAGCAGCTGTTCCAACAGCTAAACCAGCTACATCTAAAGATATCCAAGGTGCGACACAAACTGGAACACCAACCTTTGAAGGTGCAACTGTTCAAGTAAATGGTCAAGATAAAGCTATTACAATCAAAGATAATAGCTACACACTTTTGGACAAAGATGGTAATGAAGTGGCGACTACGCCAGCCTTTGCTGAAGATGGTACAACTGAAATCGGTATGTACTCAATTGATCCAGCAACTGGACAAGTGACCTTCACACCAACTGACAAATCTTACACAGGTAAAGTAACGCCTGTTAAGGTTCAAGCTGAAAGCTCAAACGGCATCAAGGTGGATACAACCTACACACCTGAAATTGTTCCAGTAACCCCAACAGCTACACCAGCTGAAACAACTGATATTCAAGGTGCTACTCAAACAGGTAAACCTGAATTCAAGGGTGGAACAGTAACAGTTGATGGCGTTGAGAAAACAGTAGAAATCAATGAAGATGTTCCAGCAACATTTGATGATGGTTCAACTACCAAGACTGTTGACGGCGTTGGTACTTATACAGTAGCAGCAGACGGAACAGTTACATTTGTACCAGAAAAATCATTTGTTGGTACTGCACCAGCGGTAACAGTTGTGCGCGAAGATAAGAACGGAACCAAAGCTTCTGCAACCTACACACCAACTGTAACTCCAGTAACACCAACTGCGAAACCAGCTGAAACAACTGATATCCAAGGTGCTACACAAACAGGGAAACCTGTATTTACTGAAGGCGACAGCCGTGTGCCAATGAACAATGATGTTCCAGCAACATTTGATGATGGTTCAACTACCAAGACTGTTGACGGCGTTGGTACTTATACAGTAGCAGCAGACGGAACAGTTACATTTGTACCAGAAAAATCATTTGTTGGTACTGCACCAGCGGTAACAGTTGTGCGTGAAGACATGAACGGCACTAAAGCCTCTGCAACTTACACACCAACTGTAACGCCTGTAACACCAACAGCTGAAGATGCTACTTCAACTGGTAAACAAGGTCAAACTCAAACAGGTAAGCCTGAATTTACTGAAGGTGATAGCCGTGTGCCAATGAACGATGACGTTCCAGCTACTTTCGACGATGGCTCAACGACTAAGACAGTAGATGGCGTTGGTACTTACACAGTAGCAGCAGACGGAACTGTAACTTTTGTCCCTGAAAAATCATTCACTGGTGAAGCACCAGCCGTGACAGTTGTCCGTGAAGATAAGAATGGCACTAAGGCTTCTGCAACCTACACACCAACTGTAACTCCAGTCACACCAACTGCAACACCAGTTGAAACAACAGGTAAGCAAGGTCAAACCCAAACAGGTAAGCCTGTATTTACTGAAGGCGACAGCCGTGTGCCAATGAATGATGACGTTCCAGCTACTTTCGACGATGGCTCAACAACTAAGACAGTAGAAGGCGTTGGTACCTACACAGTAGCCGCAGACGGAACAGTAACCTTTGTTCCTGAGAAATCATTCACAGGTAAAGCACCAGCCGTAACGGTTGTTCGTGAAGATAAGAATGGAACCAAAGCCTCTGCAGCTTACACACCAACTGTAACTCCAGTAACTCCAACTGCAACACCAGCTGAATCTACTGGACCTCAAGGTTTGGTTCAAACTGGAACTGTAACCTTTACTGAAGGTGACCCAGTTGCACCAATCGACAAGGATACCATTACTCTTCTTGATGAAAATGGTCAACCTGCAGCATCAGTAGAAGCGAAATCACCAGCAGGTGATGTGATTGGTACCTTCACTGTTGATAAAGAAACAGGTGTTGTGACTTTCACACCAACAGATAAATCTTATTCAGGTGATGTTGTCCCAGTTAAGGTTCAAGCAGCTGATACAAATGGAACAACAGTTGAAACAACTTATACACCGAAGATTACTCCAGTTGTTCCAACTTCTGAAGATGCTACATCGACTGATATCCAAGGTCAAACACAATCTGGTAAACCAACCTTTACTGAAGGTGATCCAAATGTACCAATCGATGAAGATACTCCAGCTACCTTTGACGATGGTTCAACCACTAAGACAGTAGATGGCGAAGGAACTTACACTGTTTCTCCAGATGGAACCGTAACCTTCGTCCCAGAAAAATCATTCACTGGAACTGCTTCAGGTGTAACAGTGAAACGAGTGGACAAGAACGGTACTGAAATCACAGCTAAGTACACACCAACTGTGACACCAGTAACACCAACAGCTGAGCCAGCAACATCTACAGATATCCAAGGTGCGACTCAAACTGGTAAACCTGAATTCACCGAAGGTGACAGCCGTGTACCTATGAACGACGATGTTCCAGCAACCTTCGATGATGGCTCAACTACGAAGACTGTAGATGGTGTTGGTACTTACACAGTAGCAGCTGATGGAACAGTAACCTTTGTACCAGAAAAATCATTTACTGGAACTGCACCAGCCGTAACGGTTGTCCGTGAAGATAAGAACGGAACAAAAGCTTCTGCAACTTATACACCAACCGTAACTCCTGTTACACCAACTGCAGAAGATACAACATCTACTGACAAACAAGGTCAAACGCAAACAGGTACCCCAAGCTTCACACCTGGTAATCCAAATGTTCCAATGGATGATGATACACCTGCAACATTTGAAGATGGCTCAACTACGAAGACCATTCCAGGTGAAGGAACTTACACTGTTGCTCCAGACGGAACCGTAACCTTTGTACCAGAAAAATCATTCACAGGAGAAGGTTCAGGCGTAACGGTTAAACGTGTCGATAAGAACGGTACTCCAGTTACTGCTAAGTACACACCAACTGTGACACCAGTAACTCCAACAGCAACTCCAGCTGAATCAGAAGCCCCTCAAGGTGTGGTTCAAACTGGAACTGTAACCTTCACTGAAGGTGACCTAGTTGCACCAATCGACAAGGATACCATTACTCTCCTTGACGAAAATGGTCAGCCAGCAGCATCAGTTGATGCGAAATCACCAGCAGGTGATGTGATCGGTACCTTCACTGTTGATAAAGAAACAGGTGTTGTAACCTTCACACCAACGGATAAATCTTACTCAGGTGATGTTGTTCCAGTTAAGGTTCAAGGTAAAGATACGAACGGAACGGTTGCTGAGACAACTTACACACCTAAGATCACTCCTGTTGTACCAACTGCTAATCCTGCAACATCTACAGACATCCAAGGTCAAACGCAAACAGGTACACCAAGCTTCACACCTGGTAACCCTGCAATCCCAATGGATGATGATGTGCCAGCAACCTTTGAAGATGGTTCAACTACGAAGACCATTCCAGGAGAAGGAACTTACACAGTTGCTCCAGATGGAACAGTAACCTTCGTACCAGAAAAATCATTCACAGGAACCGGTACAGGCGTAACAGTGAAACGTGTTGATAAGAACGGTACACCAATTACCGCAACTTACACACCAACTGTAACACCAGTTACACCAACTGCAGAACCAGCTACTTCAATTGGTAAGAAGGGTGCCACTCAAACAGGCAAACCAAGCTTCACAGCAGACGATAGCCGTGTACCAATGAATGACGGAGTTCCAGCAACCTTTGAAGATGGTTCAACTACGAAGACAATTCCAGGTGTTGGTACATACACAGTAGCAGCAGATGGAACTGTAACCTTCACACCAGAACCTGAATTCACTGGAACAGCACCAGCTGTAACAGTGGTTCGTGAAGATGTGAACGGAACAAAAGCTTCTGCAACTTACACACCAACTGTCCTTCCAATCACTAAGTTTGTTGATAAAGAAGGTAAGGAAATCCCAGGATATCCTGCAGTTGATGGAGAAGAGCCAAAATCTGAAATTCCAGGTTACCGCTTTGTGGAAACGAAGAAATTGCCTAATGGTGATACTGAACACGTCTATGAAAAAGTGACGACTTCATATGTAGACGAAAATGGGGACCCAATCCCAGGTAACCCAACAGAAGATGGGGAACAACCGAAGAAAGATATCCCAGGTTATGACTTCGTGAAGACTGTTGTAGATAAAGATGGAAACATTCAACATATCTACAAGAAGACTGTGACACCAACTCCAATGCCGGATCCAACTCCGACACCAGAGCCACAGCCACAACCTACTCCACAACCGCAACCAACACCACAACCACAACCTACTCCACAACCAAAACCAGAAGAACCAACGATTCCTGTCGTTCCAGAAACGAAAGAAGAAGTGAAGTATATCGATCCACAAAATCCTACTGCACAACTTCCAAATACAGGAACAAAAGAATCTTCTACTGCTGGTCTTGCAATCTTTAGCGCTTTAGCAGGTCTGTCATTATTCGGATTTGCAAAACGCAAAAAAGAAGACTAAGCTAACTTGTGGCTAAGAAAAACCGCGAAAATCTCGCGGTTTTTTCTGTTTGTTTTTGAAAAAATATCCTCCAAACTAGATAGTTGAAATCAGTCTTTTATAAGAAAATTTGATAAAATAGAAGTATCAGTGTAAAGGATGAGAGAATGAAAAAGATAATTGGTATCTGGGCTCAAACTGAAAATGGCATTATTGGAAAGGACCAAGTCATGCCTTGGCATCTGCCAGCTGAGCTTCAACATTTCAAAGAAACAACCATGGGACAAGCCATTCTCATGGGAAGAGTGACCTTTGATGGTATGAAAAAACGGGTTCTACCAGGTCGGACTAGTATTATCTTAACGCAAGATCAAGCCTATGATCCTGAAAACGATGCTGTACTCGTCATGCACAGCAAAGAAGAAGTCTTGGAGTGGTACCAGAACCAAGAGAAGAATCTTTACATTATTGGAGGCAGTCAGATTTTAAAGCTCTTCTCTGACCAGTTAGAAGAATTGATCCAGACCATGATTCATGCAACGATTGATGGAGATACATTGGCACCAAAATTTGAAGAGAACCGCTATGAAAGAGTCCGTCAAGTCCATCATCCGAAAGATGAGAAGAACCCATATGATTTTACGGTCAACTATTATAAGAGAAAGGATTTAGACTAATGGAGCGAAGTGTCTTTGGTTTTTTTACAGCTGTCCTATGTGTCATCTGTTTGATTTGCGCCTTACAAACCTTTCGTAAAAAACGGTTTGGCCTCGCTATTTTATTCTTACTAAATGCTTTTACCAATCTTGTGAATTCCATTCACGCCTTTTACATGACCTTATTTTAAACTAAATAGAAACAGAAAATGACAGAAAGAGGAAATACATGCCAACGAATCAAAATAATGATATGATGGTTTATTGTTCATTTTGCGGAAAGAGTCAAGATGAAGTCCAAAAAATCATTGCAGGAAACAATGCGTTTATCTGTAATGAATGTGTAGAGTTAGCACAAGAAATTATCCGCGAGGAGCTAGCAGAAGAAGTTCTTGCAGACCTTAGCGAAGTTCCAAAACCAATCGAATTGCTCAATATCTTGAACCACTATGTGATCGGTCAAGATCGTGCCAAACGTGCCCTTGCTGTAGCGGTATACAACCACTACAAACGCATCAACTTCCACGATACGCGCGAAGACGAGACAGATGTTGAATTGCAAAAATCAAACATCCTCATGATCGGCCCTACTGGTTCAGGTAAGACTTTCTTGGCCCAAACCTTAGCACGTAGCTTGAATGTCCCATTTGCCATTGCAGATGCAACAGCCTTGACAGAAGCTGGTTATGTGGGTGAAGACGTTGAAAATATTCTTTTGAAACTTCTTCAAGCGGCTGATTTCAACATCGAACGTGCTGAACGAGGAATTATCTATGTCGATGAAATCGATAAGATCGCTAAGAAGAGTGAAAATGTTTCTATCACACGTGACGTTTCTGGTGAAGGGGTACAACAAGCCCTCTTGAAGATTATCGAAGGAACTGTCGCTAGTGTCCCACCACAAGGTGGACGCAAACACCCACAACAAGAGATGATCCAAGTGGATACCAAGAATATTCTCTTCATCGTGGGTGGGGCTTTTGACGGGATCGAAGAAATTGTCAAACAACGTCTCGGTGAAAAAGTCATCGGTTTCGGTAAGAACAATAAAGCTATTGATGAATCAAGCTCTTACATGCAAGAAATCGTAGCAGAAGATATTCAAAAATTCGGGATTATCCCAGAATTGATCGGACGTCTTCCAGTCTTTGCTGCTCTTGAGCAATTGACAGTTGACGACCTTGTCCGTATCTTGAAAGAGCCACGCAATGCCTTGGTAAAACAATATCAAACCTTGCTCTCTTATGATAATGTTGAATTGGAATTCGATGATGAAGCCCTTCAAGAGATTGCCAATAAAGCCATCGAAAGAAAAACAGGAGCTCGTGGACTTCGTTCGATTATCGAAGAAACCATGATGGATGTCATGTTTGAAATTCCAAGTCAAGAAAATGTCAAACTTGTTCGAATTACAAAAGAAGCTGTAGATGGAACTGAAAAACCAATTCTCGAAACAGCCTAGAAAGATAAAATATGGAAATTAACACACATAATGCGGATATCCTCTTAAGCGCTGCAAATAAGAGTCATTATCCTCAAGATGAGATTCCAGAAGTTGCACTTGCCGGTCGATCCAATGTCGGCAAGTCTTCTTTTATTAATACTCTCTTAAATCGAAAAAACCTGGCCAGAACATCTGGGAAACCAGGAAAAACTCAATTGCTCAATTTCTTTAATATCGATGATAAACTCCGTTTGGTAGACGTACCTGGTTATGGCTATGCACGTGTCTCTAAAAAAGAGCGAGAGAAGTGGGGGCGGATGATTGAAGAATATCTCACTAGCCGGGAGAACTTAAAAGCAGTCGTTAGCCTAGTTGATTTTCGTCATGAACCTTCAGCAGATGATGTTCAAATGTATGAATTCTTAAAGTATTATGAGATCCCTGTAATCTTGGTAGCGACTAAGGCAGATAAGATTCCACGTGGAAAATGGAACAAACACGAATCGATCATCAAGAAAAAACTAGATTTTGATCCAGCTGACACATTTATCGTCTTTTCTTCTGTAACCAGGGAAGGACTAGAGAAGTCATGGGATGCTATTTTAGAAAATGCGTTTTACGAAATAAATTGAAATGACATGAAAATGTCATTTTTGTTTTGGATTTATCTCGCAATTGTAATACAAGTGTAATATAAGTATCTTTGTTTTCTTCTATTTATATGGTATAATCTCTTTAAAGATAAAAGATGAAAAAAAATTAATTGGAGATAAATTGTATTATGAAAAAGAAAATACGGAATAAAACGAAATTGTTTGGTTTGTTCGTTTCTGTATTAGCAGTGGGGACATTTGCCGCTGCTATGAGCGAGCACGTCACATCAGTTGATGCTAATGATGGAACTTACCAAGCTTACTCAGACCCTACTGAAGCTTTCATCTCACAAATTGGTGAGTCAGCTCGTCAGCTTGGTCAAGAGAATGACCTTTATGCTTCCGTTATGATCGCACAAGCCATCCTTGAAAGTGGATCAGGTCAGTCTGGCTTATCTTCTTATCCGCATTACAACCTTTTCGGGATTAAAGGAAGTTATGCTGGTCAATCAGCAGTGATGCAAACTTGGGAAGATGACGGTGCTGGAAATGCTTATACGATTAATGACGCATTTCGTTCTTACCCATCTTACTATGAATCATTGCAAGACTATGTAGCTGTTTTGAAACAAGGACATTTTGCAGGTGCTTGGAAGAGCAACACCTCTAGTTATCAAGATGCAACAGCAGCGTTGACAGGGGTTTATGCGACAGACACAAGCTACTATGCAAAACTTAATAACATCATTGAAACTTATAATTTAACTCAATACGATTCACCAAATGTTCAAGGTGGTATTACAGGTTCGGTATACAATCCATATCGTCAACAGTTCACTTCACAAGAAATCTTGAATTTGGATATCGCTTGGGCGAACCGTTTGAATTATTAAAACTAAAACAGGCATCTGCCTGTTTTTTTATTTGTTTTTAGCACACATTAATATTCGATATAAAACGTATGTGTTAAAAAATAATAATTCTCCCTGAAAACCTTTTCAAACTTTTCTCTCTATGATATAATGATTTTGTTCACAAACATTATATAAGGAGAATATTATGTCTGAATCTAATTTTATTCAAAAAGTTGGAGCGGCGTGTAATAAGAAGGAAGATCTCTATCAGAAATCTAAAACTCGCTATGCAGTCCGTTCTATTTTTGCTGGAGGATTTCTTACTTTAAGTACTGCGGTCGGAGCAGTTGCAGCTGACTTATTAAATACCTTTGTACCTGGATCGGGTCGTTTTCTATTTCCATTCATCTTTGCCTGGGGGCTCGTTTACCTCTTATTCTTAAATGCGGAATTAACCACCTCAAATATGATGTATTTGACGGCGGGAACCTATCTAAAGAAAATTCACTGGAAGAAAGCTTTGGAGATTCTTCTTTATTGTACCTTCTTTAATTTAATTGGTGCTTTAATCGTAGCTTTTCTGTTCAATCAAACCACTGCCTTTGCACATATCGATCCAAAAGGATTCCTAGCTACGGTGGCAGAAAATAAACTCCAACGGAGCAATCAAGTGGTTTTCTTTGAAGGAGTCATTGCCAATATCTTTGTAAATATTGCTATTCTCTCTTATCTATATTTCAAAGATGAAACAGCGAAGGTGCTCTTAGCCCTATCTGCTATTTATATGTTTGTCTTTATGACCAATGAACACTTGGCGGCTAATTTTGCTTCTTTTTCATTATTAAGCTTTAATTCAGTATCTAGCCAATTGCCACATTTTGAATTTTTAAATATTTTACGTCACTATGGTGTTACCTTCTTTGCCAACTGGGTAGGAGGAGGAGTCCTAATGGGACTAGCCTATGCCTGGTTGAATAATATCAAGAGCCTTTACAACGACTAAAAAATATAAAAAAAGTTTGCAAAAGTACTTGCATTCTTTTTTTATATGTGATAAACTAGTCTATGGTTTGAAAAAACTGCCTAAGACAGTAGGGGAGCTCGACTCATAAAAATCCTACCGAGGACAAAACGTATCAATTAAAAGAAGCGTATTGTACTTTCGTGTCTAGGTTTGGGCGCGTTTTTCTTTTGGAAAAATTCCCCAAGCAAAATAATTACGGAGGTGAACACACTAATGAGTGAAGCAATTATTGCTAAAAAAGCGGAACTAGTTGACGTAGTAGCTGAAAAAATGAAAGCTGCTGCATCAATCGTCGTTGTAGATTCTCGCGGTTTGACAGTTGAGCAAGATACAGTTCTTCGTCGCAACCTTCGCGGAAGCGAAGTTGAGTTTAAAGTTATCAAAAACTCAATCTTGCGTCGTGCAGCTGAAAAAGCTGGTCTTGAAGATCTTGCATCTGTATTCGTTGGACCTTCTGCAGTAGCATTTTCTAACGAAGATGTTATCGCACCTGCGAAAATCTTGAACGATTTTGCAAAAGACGCTGAAGCACTTGAAATCAAAGGTGGTGCAATCGAAGGCGCTGTCGCATCTAAAGAAGAGATTCTTGCACTTGCAACTCTTCCAAACCGCGAAGGACTTCTTTCTATGCTCCTTTCTGTACTTCAAGCGCCAGTGCGCAACGTTGCTCTTGCAGTCAAAGCGGTTGCAGACAACAAAGAAGACGCAGCTTAATCTTAAGCTACGCAGCGTAGCCTAGCTACAAAAAAATAAAACATAAAATTAAAACTTATTTGGAGGAAATAACAATGGCATTGAACATTGAAAACATTATTGCTGAAATTAAAGAAGCTTCAATCCTTGAATTGAACGACCTTGTAAAAGCTATCGAAGAAGAGTTTGGCGTAACTGCTGCTGCTCCTGTAGCTGCTGCTGCAGCTGGTGCTGCTGACGCTGGTGCTGCTAAAGATTCATTCGATATCGAATTGACATCTGCAGGCGACAAGAAAGTCGGCGTTATCAAAGTTGTACGTGAAATCACTGGTCTTGGTCTTAAAGAAGCTAAAGAACTTGTTGATGGTGCACCTGGTGTCATCAAAGAAGGTGTTGCTGCAGCTGAAGCTGAAGAACTTAAAGCTAAATTGGAAGAAGCTGGAGCTTCAGTTACTCTTAAATAATAGAGTTTCCAATCAAAATGAAAACCGAGGTTTAGACCTCGGTTTTTTTGTCGTTGAAAATAATGATGATAGAATGTGAATAGAGGGCTTTTATAAAGCTAACATGTGTAGCTCTCTTTATTTTCTCTAAACCTACTAAATAGTGCAGTTTTAATGATGTTACAATGATTTTACATTTGCTATATTCCCTTGAGATGTTGCTAATTTGTTGCTATAATGGCTATAAATCATATCATAAAGGAGAAGATGATGAAAAATTTTAAACGTCTTTTGTTAGCTGTTGTAGCTGTCTTTGCAGCCGTCCTTTTGGTAGCTTGTGGCGCTAAAAGCGATAATGGGACTTACGTGTTTGAGCCTACTAAGGATGAGATCAAAGATATTATGCCAAGTGAATTTCAATCTTTGATAGGTGATAATTACTCATTCACTATTTCGATTACAATCAATGATAAGAAAGGTGAGATGAAAGTAGACACCAATGCAGGTGGTCAAAATGTAAATCAAGTGATTGATTTGGAAGTAGACCAAAAAGCTAAAACTCTTGTCTCAAAAAATGAGTATGGGAAAGCGGAAATTACTTATCAAGTTTCAGGAAATGTGTTAACGATTAAGGATGTGAAGAATTCTTTGATGGGTGACACAGACATGTTTAATAACTACATGAAAATTGCTAAGTTCAAAAAAGTTAAATAAGCAATCATGGCGGGATTTAAATTCCGCCTTATTCTATTTCTTTGTTGATACAAGAAATATTACAAGAATATGACATTTATAAACTTTCATTGCCGTGTACCTGAATTGTTGATATAATAGTGTTAATCTAACTAAAAAGGAGAAGTTATGAAAAACTTTAAACGTATTCTTTTGGCTGTAGTAGCTGTTTTTGCAGCAGTCCTCTTGGTGGCATGCGGTGCCAAAAGTGATAACGGGACTTATGTCTACAAACCAACAAAAACTGAAGTGAAGGAAATCCTTGAAGAACAAGGTGCTCCAAGTTCAAGTGTAGATGCATTGATCGACAATGTTAAATTGGAAGTTTCAGTGACCATTAAAGATAAAACAGGTAGCCTTAAAATTAAAGGTGAAATGATGGGACAAAAGACTGACCAATCATTTGATATGAAAGTTGACCAACAAAAGAAAACTCTTCAATCTAAAACAGGTGAAGGTGAGAAGGTTAAATACAAAGTTTCAGGCGATGTGTTCACTTTTGATTTATCTGGTGAGAAGAGTTCAGGTCATGAAGCCGCTTTGGAAATGTTCAAAAACGCTAAATTCAAACGTACAAAATAATACAAAAGAAGGGCAGAGAGTATCTGCTCTTTTTCTTCTTTAAAACATCTTGAATCGGTATTAAAATAGTGGTAAAATCTGATTATAAAATACATTAGGAGATTGATTATGAAAAATATTAAACGTATTCTTTTAGCTTTCGTTGCAGTTTTTGCAGCCGTCCTATTGGTGGCATGTGGTGCCAATAGTGATAATGGGACTTATGTCTACAAACCATCAAAAACTGAACTCAAGAAAATTCTTGAGGAGCAAGGCTTATCAGGTAGTCAATTAGAGTCTATTGGAGACGTTATTAATTTTGAAGTTTCTATTAAGATCAAAGATTCTAAAGGAACCCTCAGCATCGCGGGTGAAGTCGCTGGTCAAAAGAATGAGCGATCTTATGATGTCAAAATCAATCAAAAAGAGAAAACAATCTCGTCAAATGATGGTAGTGGAGAAAAGATTACATACAAGGTCGATGGTGACTATTTGACATTTGATCTTTCTAAGTTAAGTAATAGCAACCAAGGGGATCTTATGATTCTTAAAAATGCTAAACTCAAACGCACAAAATAAAGCGACTGAAGAGTGGGGAAACCTGCTCTTTTGCTTTACTTTTATGACTAGTTTGGTATAATGAATGAGACTACAGATGGGACTGGGGCAGGAATGATTTTCTTTGAAAATGATTTCGTCTCGCTCCCTCTTTTCTGTGTGATCTAGGAAATTATTTATGGAAAAGGAGAATCATCTATGCAATATATTTGGTCTTACTTGAAAAAGTATCCCAAGTGGCTAGCCCTGAATCTATTTTCGGCCGTCCTTTTTGTCATTGTCAATTTAGGTTTGCCAACGATTCTGGCTCGCATGATTGATGAAGGGATTAACCCGCGTGATGTGGATCGGCTGTATTTCTGGGGCTGGATCATGTTTGCGATCATTTTGCTTGGGATTGTGGGACGGATTATCTTGTCTTACGCGGTTGGCCAGCTAACGACCACCATGGTCCGCGATATGCGCAATGACCTCTATGCTAAGTTACAGGAGTACTCGCATCACGAGTATGAGCAAATTGGGGTATCGTCATTGGTCACTCGCTTGACTTCAGATGCCTTTGTTTTGATGCAGTTTGCGGATTCTATGTTGAAGATGGGGGTCATCACACCCTTGATGATGGTTTCCAGTGTTCTTTTGATTTTGACAACCAGTCCTTCTCTAGCGTGGATTGTAGCGGTATCAGTACCTTTTCTTGCTGTCGTCGTCTGGTATGTAGCAGTCAAGACACGTCCACTTTCTGAGAAGCAACAAAAGACCCTCGACCATCTCAACCAGTTTGCGCGTGAAAATTTGACAGGACTTCGTGTGATTCGTGCCTTTGCCCGCGAAGAATTCCAAGAGGATAAATTTGCGGCTGAAAATGAAGTCTACGCAGAAAACTCGAATAAATTGTTCAAACTAACTGGTTTGACAGAACCTCTATTTGTGCAGATCATCATTGCTATGATTGTGGCGATTGTCTGGTTTGCTTTGGATCCTCTTCATGACGGTAGTTTGAAAATTGGGGATCTGGTTGCCTTTATTGAGTATAGCTTCCACGCGCTCTTATCTTTCCTCTTTTTAGCCAATCTCTTTACCATGTATCCTCGGACTGCGGTTTCTAGCCGGCGTCTCAAGGAAATCATGGACATGCCCATTTCGATCGATCCAAATGAGAATGGTGTAACAGAAACAGCATCTCGTGGCTATTTGGAATTTGACAATGTCACCTTTGCTTATCCAGGTGAGACGGAGAGTCCAGTTCTCCATAATATTTCCTTTCAAGCCAAACCTGGCGAAACCATTGCCTTTATCGGCTCGACCGGTTCTGGGAAATCTTCACTTGTGCAGTTGATTCCTCGATTCTATGATGTCACCCTAGGGAAGATTTTGGTCGATGGTGTGGATGTCCGTGACTACAATCTGAAAGCCCTTCGCCAAAAGATTGGTTTTATTCCACAAAAGGCCTTGCTCTTTACGGGAACCATTGCTGAGAACCTTCGTTATGGGAAAGAAGATGCCTCTGTACAAGAGCTAGAACAAGCGGCTGAAATTTCCCAAGCCAAGGAATTTATCGACAGCCGTGAGGAACGCTTTGATACGCATTTGGCAGAAGGTGGTAGCAACCTTTCAGGTGGTCAAAAACAACGCTTATCCATCGCTCGTGCCGTTGTCAAAGATCCAGATGTCTTTATTTTTGATGATTCCTTCTCTGCCTTAGACTACAAGACGGATGCCACTTTGCGGAAGCGTCTCAAAGAAGTTACAGGAGATGCGACCGTTCTGATCGTAGCGCAACGTGTGGGAACCATTATGGATGCGGATCAAATTATTGTCTTGGACCAAGGGGAGATCGTCGGTCGAGGTACTCACGATGAATTGATGGAAAGCAATGAGATCTATCGTGAAATTGCCAATTCGCAGCTCGATAGTCCATCGTTGACAGAAGAATAGAAAGGAGAAGCAGATGAAACAAGAACAAAACAGTTTTAGTAGACTATGGACCTATTTGAGAGCCTATCGCTTGGAAGTTTGCTTGTCCATTTTCTTAAAAATTCTAAGTGTCGTCATGAGTGTTGTCGAACCCTTTGTTTTGGGGCTTGCGATTACTGAGTTGACAAAAAATCTCATGGATATGGCAAAAGGCCTTGCGGGAGCTGGTCTTAACACCTCCTATATCGCGATCATTATGACGCTCTATCTATTCCGTGGGGTCCTCTATGAGTTGGGATCTTATTATTCCAACTATTTCATGACCAATGCTGTTCAAAAGACTGTTCAGGATATGCGAAATGATTTGTCTCATAAAATCAATCACATTCCCGTTTCTTATTTTGACCGGCATCAGTTCGGAGATTTGCTAGGACGTTTTACTAGCGATGTCGAAACTGTCTCTAATGCTTTGCAACAGTCCTTCTTACAAATCGTTAATGCTATCTTTACCTTGCTCTTTGTCATCAGCATGGTCTTGTACTTAAACATCCAGCTGGGGCTAGTGGTCATTTTGTCCATTCCGATCACTTATTTCAGTGCTCGATTTATCATGAAAAAATCTCAACCTTACTTTAAAGAGCAGGCAGATGTTTTGGGAGCAATGAACGGCTTTGTGCAAGAAAATTTAACAGGCTTTAATGTCCTTAAGCTCTACGTTCGGGAAAAATCTTCCCAGGAAGAGTTTCATGATATTACCCATCGCCTTCAAAAAGTAGGATTCAAGGCTAATTTCATTTCTGGCTTAATGATGCCGATTTTAAATGGGATTTCAGATTTGACTTATCTCATTATCGCTTTGTTTGGTGGCTTGCAAGTGTTAGCAGGTCGTTTAACTGTCGGGAATATGCAGGCCTTCGTTCAATATGTTTGGCAGATCAACCAACCGATTCAAAACTTGACCCAATTGGCAGGACAGCTACAAAGTGCCAAGTCGTCTCTAGATCGGATTTTCCAAGTCATGGATGAACCAGATGAAGTAGCAGATGTGACAGAAACCCTCTCTGGAGATTTGACAGGGCAAGTCAGCTTTAAAAACGTGGATTTCCAATATGTAGCGGACAAACCCTTGATTCGTGATTTCAATCTAGAAGTCAAACCAGGTGAAATGGTGGCCATTGTCGGACCAACCGGAGCAGGGAAAACAACCCTGATTAATTTGCTGATGCGCTTTTACGATGTGACTGCAGGATCGATTACAGTGGATGGTCATGATATTCGCCATCTATCTCGCCAAGATTACCGCAAGCAATTCGGAATGGTGCTTCAGGATGCTTGGTTATATGAAGGAACCATCAAAGAAAACCTTCGCTTTGGCAATCTCGAAGCAACGGATGAAGAAATTGTTGAAGCTGCAAAGGCAGCCAATGTCGATCACTTTATCCGGACGCTTCCTGGTGGTTACAATATGGAAATGAACCAGGAGTCTAGCAATATTTCTCTAGGGCAAAAGCAACTCCTAACCATTGCGCGTGCGCTCCTAGCGGATCCTAAAATCTTGATTTTGGATGAAGCGACGTCTTCTGTCGATACGCGTTTAGAGCTCTTGATTCAAAAAGCCATGAAGAATTTGATGAAAGGGCGGACTAGCTTTGTCATTGCTCACCGCCTGTCTACCATTCAAGAAGCAGATAAAATCCTTGTCCTCAAAGATGGGCAAATCATCGAGCAAGGAAATCACCAATCCTTGTTAGCAGATAAAGGATTCTACTATGAGCTCTACAATAGTCAATTTTCAAATAAAAAAGCGGAATAAGCTAAAGAGGTTGAGACTGGATTTCTCAACCTCTTTTCTATATAAATCCTTTTGCAAAAAATGAAACTATTAGATCATTGCCTCTCTTCATTGACAGTGAGAAGGCTTATCGGTATACTAGCTATAATCTAATTAGGAGGCCACCATGATGATTCGACCCGTTCAGCTCAGCGATGCAGCAGCTATCCGAGCGATTTACCAACCTTATGTGACAGAGACAGCCATTACCTTTGAGGTTGATGTGCCGACTGTCCAGGAATTTGAAAGCCGCATCGCAAAAACGCTGACCCAATTTCCTTATTTGGTCGCAGAAGTGGATGGGAAAGTTGTGGGGTATGCCTATGCCTCGACCTATTATGCACGCGCTGCCTATGATTGGACCACTGAATTATCTATTTATGTAGCAAAGGAAGCGCGTGGACAAGGGATTGGATCGGCCCTTTATACGGCCTTAGAAGAAGAGCTACAAGCACGAGGCTACTTACGCTTTCTGGCCTGTATCGCAGTCCCGAACGAAGCGAGCATTTCCATGCATGAAAAGCGGGGCTATGTCCAAGTGGCTCATTTCCCAAAGATTGGCTATAAGTTTAACAAATGGCATGATATCGTCTGGATGCAAAAGACGATCGAAGGGCCGGTGAGAAAAATCAAGTAAGAGCTGTTAAGGAGTAGTAGCTAAATGAAATGAAAACTCCATATCACTTGAAATAATCCATAAATTATTCAGCATAGAAGATGTTTTTATACGAAAGAGGTTTTTATGACTCAAGAACAAAGTGCTAGACTGTTACCTCAAAAGCCCTCAAGATGGGCTAAAATTCTACTTAACCGAAAGGTTCCCATTCTCCTGTTCTTCTTACTGGAATTGGCCTTTCTTGTCTTTTCATATCTCAGCCTACAAGAGCATTTCCCATCCATTATCTTATGGGAACACTTGTTGAGTGTTTTTACCTTCTTTTACTTGCTCAATCGTTCCATGGATTCTCGTTCCAAATTGTCCTGGGTGATTATCATTGCCCTCTTTCCAATTTTTGGGACGGCTCTGCTCTATTTTTCGTTAGCTGATTTGGGTGTAAGACGCTTGAAGAAACGACTTGAGAATGCTACAGTGCAGGTATCCGACTATCTAAGCACCGATCCAGAAGTTGCTGATTATTTATCCCAAAGTGATCGCCAATTACAGAAATTAGCTTATTTTCTGGAGCATAGTCCAGCCCAGTTTCCTATCTACAGAGACACAGAGGTCACCTATTTTCCACTTGGAGATGACATGCTACCAGCCTTGTTGGAGGATTTGAAAAAGGCGGAGCGTTATATCTTTATGGAATATTTCATTATTGACGAAGGGATCATGTGGGGCGAGATTTTAGCCATTTTGGAGGAGAAGGCCAAGGCAGGTCTGGATGTTCGTGTCATGTTTGATGGGATGAATGAGATGACTACCTTGTCCTACGATTATATCGAGCGCTTGCACAAGGTTGGCATTAAAGCTCAGGCCTTCTCACCAGTCAAGCCTATTCTATCAACCTATTACAATTACCGAGACCATCGAAAGATTACAGTGATTGATGGTCAATTTGCTTATACTGGTGGCGTTAATATCGCTGATGAGTATGTCAATAAACGAGAACGCTTTGGTCATTGGAAGGATACGGCCCTTCGATTAGATGGTTCAGCAGTTCAAACGCTAAAAGCTCTCTTTTTGACCATGTGGACAGTGACTGGAATAGAAGATAAAACGGATATGGAGCACTATCTACAAGAAAAACCTCAACAAAGAAAGAGTCAGGGCTTTGTACTCCCTTATGGCAATTCACCGCTGACCTACCACAAGGTTGCCGAAAATGTTTATTTACATCTTCTGAATACATCAACTAATTATGTCTATATCATGACGCCTTATCTGATTTTGGATGATGAATTGGTCAGAGCCATGACCTTTGCGGCCAGACGAGGTGTAGATGTTCGTATCATTATGCCAGGGATTCCAGATAAACAGTATGCCTTTGATATTGCGACGACCTATTTTAAAGTCCTCTTGGATGCTGGCGTCCGTATTTTCCGTTATACCCCAGGCTTTGTCCATGCTAAAGTTTATGTTTCTGACGCCAAACAAGCTGTGGTAGGTACCATTAACACTGATTACCGGAGTCTCTATCAAAATTTTGAAGATGGGGTCTATCTCTATAAAAATCTGGAAGTGCTTAACATAGAACAAGATTTTGAGAAAACCCAGGCGCTCTCAGAGGAAGTCACTCTGGAAAGTTTGTCAAAAATGCCTATAGCACATCGTCTAGGTGGCTATCTCTTTTCTCTGATTGGACCATTGATGTAAAAAAGAAGAAATCATATGGATACAAACATTCTTTTGAAATTGTTAGAAGACCAAGCTGATTCAACGAAAGTCCCAGCAATGGAAGCTTATATGAAAAATAAATTCAGCTTTCTTGGCGTTCAAAAACCAATTCTCAAAAAGATTGAAAGAGAGTTTTTTAAGCCTTTCATAAAAAATCCAATTGATTGGACTTTTGTGGAAGAGTGTTGGCAGCAACCTTACCGTGAGTTTCAATATATTGCTATGGATTATCTGGATAAAAAGAAGAAGGAGCTTAGACCTGAAGATTTTTCAAAGCTAAAGGAATTGGCTCAAACCAAATCATGGTGGGACAGTATAGATCAGTTGGACCGTATCATCGGGGAGATTACTTTTCACTACCCAGAAACCAAGAATATCATGCGTCAATGGAGTCTGGATGAGGATTTTTGGTTGAGACGTATTGCCATCGACCACCAGCTTATGCGTAAAGAATTGACTGATACAAACCTCTTAGCTGAGGTTATCTGTAACAACTTTGGACAGACTGAGCTTTTCATTAACAAGGCTATCGGTTGGAGTTTGCGCAATTACTCAAAGGTAAATCCTGATTGGGTTCGAGCTTTTATTGATCAACATGCTAGTCAAATGGCATCTCTTAGCATTCGTGAGGGAAGTAAGTATTTATAGAAATCAAGAGCTTGACTCTTGCGTTCATTATGCTAGAATAGAAACATGCGATGAGTCGATTGGCTCTTTAGAGCCTTTTGCGCTGAGGAGGTCTACATTAAATTGTAACGCAGGAGCGGACCTTGAACAGTTGTGTGAACCGGCTGTTCTCACCGAAAGGTGCCTCAAATCCTGGTCTTCGGATCAGGATTTTTTTGTGTCTTCAAAGGTCCAAAACTATTATAATACATTTGCTACAAAGTTATGTTGGTGTTATAATATAGTAAAGTGCCTAGGTCAGAAAGGAGTGGAGTTGATTGGGAGATTTCTATCATTCTAATGATTCAGCATCTACAGACTATTCGCAGAAAATTGAAGAGCTTGAAAACTCCAAACAATTTCAGGATGCCATCGGATTGATCCGAGAACAGATGAAGAACAATCTTCAGTGGAATGTTTTGCGATCCTTTGGTATTATTTGCGCCATACTGTCTCTCATTTTATTGCGTTTTGCAGCTATTCCTTTGATCCTTTTAGTTGTTGGTTTGTATTATTGGCCACAATATAAAAAACGAAAAGCCTTGTTTGGGGATCGAATTCGTTCGAACGATGAGATCTATCTTGATGATATCCTTTCGCCTGTATTAAAGGAAGTTTTTCCTCGAGCTTCGATCAAAGAGGACGGTTCCATCCCTTCTGAAGCTCTCTCGCATTTATGTCCTCGGTCGACTGATTTTCTATGTTTCAAAGAGCTATCATTTCATGATGACAAAGAGCTGACAGTGTCAAATCTCTATGCCCATCATACGGAGACTCGTTACCGGACATCTAATGGACATACGAGGACGGAACATGTGGAAGTTACAGATTTCCTTGGACAAGTGTTCTCTTTATGTCTACCGATCAATTTCTCCGGTCATCTTCGGGTTGTGCCAACCAAGAAATCATTTCTTTTTAAGAGGGAGGTGAATGGGGTTTATCCTGGAGCCAGAGGGGATGAAGTTCAGATTGAAACAGAGGATATTCGCAATAACGAGAATTACAATATCTACTGCACGGATGAACTGTCTGCCCGAAAATTTCTCACCCCTAAGATGTTAGAATGGTTTGATCGACAAATTTTTCAAAATGCCATGTGTGTATTTTTGAAAGACAATAAACTTTTTATTTCTTTGTATACTGATCGCTATATCTTTCCGACTCCCCAAAAACCAGAAGATATTGATCAACTATCTTTGGTGACTGAATATCATAAATTATGCAGAGAACTAGCTTTAATTAAAGAAATAACAGCAATTTTTGAAGGAGAAGCATCATGAACGTCATTATTGGAATCATCCTATTATTTCTTGTCCTATTGGCCATTTGGTTTATTAGTGTAGGAAATCGCCTCAATCGCTATCTAGTAACCATTGAAGAATCAAAGAGAACGGTCGATATCGTTCTTGTAAAACGCTATGATACCATTTCGGAAATGCTAAAAGTAGCCAAAGCCTATGCCAAACATGAGCAACAGATTTTCACTGATTTAGTTGCTTTACGCCAAGGAGCAACAATTCAAGAATCCAACCAAGTTATTACCAATCAAAACGATGTCTTGGCACAAATTCGTGCAGTTGGTGAAAATTATCCAGAGCTCTTGTCTTCTAATCAATTCTTAGCCTTGCAAAAGGAAATCGCTGACGAAAATGAAGATCTTGCTGCAGCGAAGCGAATTGTCAACAGTAATGTCAGCCACATTAATCAAGAAATTGTTTCATTTCCGGCGTCTATCGTAGCAGGTTTAAAGGGGATCCATCAAGTTCCATTTCTTGCTGAAGAAACACAAGGTAAGAAAGATTTAAGCGACTTGAACTATGACCTGAACTAAAGAGCTATTTATGATAAATAACCATCAAGAATCCTGGTCTTAGAATCAGGATTTTTTCCTACTGTTGGTACTTTTCATTTATGCCAAAAAATTGTATAATAGTACAAATACTCAATTTTTAGAAAATTTTGAAAGAGGATTTACTATGGGATACACAGTTGCTGTTGTCGGTGCTACAGGTGCCGTTGGTGCTCAAATGATCAAAATGTTGGAAGAATCAACACTTCCAATCGATAACATTCGCTACCTTGCGTCTGCACGTTCTGCAGGGAAAGTTTTGCAATTTAAAGGACAAGATGTGACCATCGAAGAAACGACTGAAGACGCATTTGAAGGTGTAGATATTGCACTTTTCTCAGCTGGTGGATCTACCTCTGCTAAATATGCACCATACGCCGTTAAAGCAGGTGCAGTAGTCGTTGATAATACATCATACTTCCGTCAAAACCCAGATGTACCATTGGTTGTACCTGAGGTCAATGCACATGCGCTTGATGCTCACAACGGTATTATCGCTTGCCCTAACTGTTCAACGATTCAAATGATGGTTGCTCTTGAGCCAGTTCGTCAAAAATGGGGCTTGGACCGTATCATCGTGTCAACTTACCAAGCCGTATCAGGTGCTGGTATGGGAGCAATCCTTGAAACACAACGTGAGTTGAAAGAAGTTTTGAATGACGGTGTTAACCCACGTGATGTTAAAGCTGAAATCTTGCCATGTGGTGGCGATAAGAAACACTTCCCAATCGCCTTCAACGCCTTGGCTCAAATTGACGTCTTCACTGAAAATGACTACACTTACGAAGAAATGAAGATGACAAACGAAACTAAGAAAATCATGGAAGACGATAGCATTGCTGTATCAGCAACATGTGTGCGTATTCCAGTCTTGTCAGCTCACTCAGAGTCAGTCTACATTGAAACAAAAGAAGTGGCACCAATTGACGAAGTGAAAGCTGCTATTGCAGAATTCCCAGGTGCAGTCCTTGAAGACGATGTCGCTCACCAAATCTATCCTCAAGCAGTCAATGCTGTCGGTTCACGTGATACATTCGTCGGACGGATTCGTAAAGACTTGGATGCTGAAAAAGGAATCCACATGTGGGTTGTTTCAGATAACCTCCTTAAAGGAGCTGCTTGGAACTCAGTCCAAATCGCAGAAACTCTTCACGAACGCGGACTCGTACGTCCAACAGCTGAATTGAAATTTGAATTGAAATAGGGAGCGAAACAGAAATCAGTAACTCGAAGAGTTTGATTTCGTAGTTTCGCCCCCGCACAGTTGATTAGGAAGTACGAATGTTGCAAACATGAGTAGTTCCAATCAACCACTGCGTCAGGATTCAGAAATCAGCAACTCGAAGAGTTTGATTTCTTCCTCAGCTTTCTAACGAATCAACTTGTTTTATGAACAGATCTTGAGGCAAAGGCAAGCATGCCCCAGCCTCTTTCTTATATAGAGAAAGGTTTTTCAATGTCTTATAATGATTTAAAAGATTGTAAAATCATCACTGCATTTATCACCCCCTTCCATGAAGATGGAACCATTAATTTTGATGCTCTTCCTGCCTTGATCGAGCACCTCTTGGCTCATCATACAGATGGGATTCTCTTAGCTGGAACGACTGCAGAAAGTCCAACTCTGACCCACGATGAGGAATTGCAACTCTTTGCGGCCGTTCAAAAGATTGTCAATGGTCGAGTTCCTTTGATCGCTGGTGTCGGAACCAATGAAACCCGCGACTCGATTGAGTTCGTTAAAGAAGTGGATGCTTTTGGTGGCTTTGCAGCAGGATTGGCTATCGTCCCATACTACAACAAACCATCTCAAGAAGGAATGTATCAACACTTTAAAGCGATTGCGGATGCATCTAATCTTCCGATTATTATCTACAATATTCCTGGACGCGTGGTAGTAGAAATGACGCCTGAAACCATGCTTCGTTTGGCAGAACACCCAAATATCATTGGGGTCAAAGAGTGTACAACCCTAGCTAATATGGCCTATTTGATTGAACATAAGCCAGAAGAATTTCTCGTCTATACAGGGGAAGATGGAGATGCTTTCCATGCGATGAACCTTGGGGCTGATGGGGTGATCTCAGTGGCCTCTCATACAAATGGAGATGAAATGTATGAGATGTTCCAAGCCATTGAACACAACGATATTAAAAAGGCTGCGGCTATCCAACGTCAGTTTATCCCTAAAGTCAATGCTCTCTTCTCATATCCGAGTCCAGCTCCTGTCAAAGCTGTCTTAAACTATATGGGCTTTGAAGCAGGACCAACTCGTTTGCCATTGGTGCCAGCACCGGCAGAAGAAGCGAAGCGCATCATCAAGGTTGTAGTAGATGGGGATTATCATGCAACCAAAGAGATCATTACGGGAGTTCTTCGTCCGGATTATTAATAAAATTGTCATGAGTAATGTATGTCAGAGTTAGAGAAAACAGAGTTGGAAAAAACGGATTCGGAAAAATCAGAACTAGAAAAATTTAAAGAACTTTATAGCCTTGAAAAGTTAAATGGTGTGATAGTCTATGATAAACCGACCATTAAAACAGGTGAAAAAGCTGGATGCATCGGCGCTCTCTTACTTTTAATTGGATTTGGAACAGGGATTATTTTGTTGCTAGTTCATTTTATATTTGATTTCGATTCCAAGCTACTCAATCTTCTTTGGGAATCAATAGCAGCTTTAGGATTCATTTTTAGTTTAGCAGGGGCTTTTCAAATCGGTCCCCTTACAATACACCGCTACTCAAGAGAAGCCGATAAGGATAAACATTTTGAAATTGATAGAGCCTATAATCTCTATAATGTTCTCTATAAACCGACTAAAACAGTCCTTCTCCAATATGATAGCGATGAAGATCAGCTGATTGCGGTCAATGCTGGTGGTGAACTACTCGTGGAACTCCTTAGAAAAGTAGAGATGGAGAAGTTACCTCTGAAGAAAATTTTGAAGACCTTCCGTTTGGATCATGTCTCTGACCATCTTTGGAGATTGACCTACAGCTATAAAAAAGAAGAGGTGGTCATGGAAAAAAGTGATAGTTAGATTTTTTTCATCCAATTAACCACACTAAGTCCTGAAAAGAGCTTTGATTCTCAGCAAAAAAATTATATAATAAAGTAGTAGGTCTTCATTTCTTTCTAAGGGAAATGAAGTATTCATGAAAATTTAAAATAAAGGAGACTCCGATGGAAGTCATTAAACGTAGTGGAGAAGTGGTTGAATTCAACCCAGATAAAATTTACCAAGCTATCTTGAAAGCAGCGCAAGTGGTCTATGTTTTGACAGATGATTTGCGACAAAACCTAGCTCAAGTGACCAAGAAAGTTGCTATGGATTTGGATGAAGCACAAGTAGAACGCGCAACCATCAGCATGATCCAATCAATGGTTGAGCACCGTTTACTTGGTGCTGGTTATATTACCATTGCTGAACACTACATTTCTTATCGCTTGCAACGAGATTTGGAACGGAGCGGCTATGGTGATCATATCGCCGTGCATTTGCATTTTGAGCAAATTCGCTAGAATATAAAAATGAAGTTACCTAGGTAGCTTCATTTTTCTTCTATTCTCGTTTAAGGCTGAGAATTCAAGAAAACATGGTATAATAGAAGAGATTGAACTGGAAAGGAATGGAGAACATGGCAACTATACAATGGTTTCCTGGACACATGTCCAAAGCTAGAAGACAAGTACAAGAAAATTTAAAATTTGTGGATTTTGTAACGGTTCTGGTAGATGCTCGTTTGCCACTATCAAGTCAAAATCCTATGTTAACGAAAATTGTTGGTGATAAGCCTAAATTAATGATTTTGAACAAGGTAGACTTGGCAGATCCTGTGGCAACAAAAGAATGGCAGGACTATTTTGAGTCTCAAGGCATTAAAACCTTAGCTATCAACTCCAAAGAGCAGTCAACAGTCAAAAAAGTAACAGATGCTGCTAAGTCTTTGATGGCCGATAAAATTGCTCGTCAGAAGGAACGAGGGATTCAGATTGAAACCCTTCGGACCATGATTATCGGGATTCCTAATGCCGGGAAATCAACTCTTATGAACCGCTTAGCGGGGAAAAAGATTGCTGTTGTTGGAAATAAACCAGGGGTGACCAAGGGGCAACAATGGTTGAAAACCAATAAAGACCTTGAAATCTTGGATACTCCAGGGATTCTCTGGCCCAAGTTTGAAGATGAAGAAGTGGCCTTAAAGCTTGCTTTAACAGGCGCCATCAAGGACCAGTTGCTTCCAATGGATGAAGTGACCATTTTTGGCCTTAACTATTTTAAAGAGCACTACCCAACTGTTTTGCAGGAACGTTTTAAACAAATGGATCTGGAACAAGAAGCTCCTGAAATCATTATGGAAATGACCCAGAAATTAGGATTTCGTGAGGATTACGACCGTTTTTACCAACTCTTTGTTAAAGATGTTCGCGATGGAAAATTGGGACGGTATACGCTGGATCGTGTAGGTGAAATAGATGCCAACAATTAAAGAAGTTAAAGAGCGTTTGGCAATGATTGACGAGCTAGATCATCCCTTCTTTGAAGAGTTGATCCTTGATGGTCGAGCAGGCGTTCAAGCGGCTATCAGCAAACGAAAACGCGAACTCCAAAAACAAGTGGACGAAGATTTGCGTTTGGAAAAAATGCTAGCCTATGAAAAAGAACTTTATACTCAAGAGATTCAGCTCATTGCAGGAGTGGATGAAGTGGGACGTGGTCCATTAGCGGGACCAGTTGTTGCAGCTGCCGTGATCTTGCCGAAAGCTTGTAAAATTCCAGGACTCAACGATAGTAAAAAGATTCCAAAATCAAAACACAAGGAAATCTATGAGGCTGTGCTCCAAAACGCCATTGCGATCGGAATCGGCATCAAGGATAATCAAGTGATTGACCAGGTTAATATCTATGAAGCTACGAAGCTAGCCATGATGGAGGCCATTGGTCAGCTAGAGCCTCAACCCCAGCATCTTTTGATTGATGCCATGAGGTTGGATCTTCCTATTCCCCAAACTAGTATCATCAAAGGGGATGCTAACTCCTTATCCATTGCTGCAGCATCCATCGTAGCCAAGGTGACTCGGGATCAGATGATGGAAGAGTTTGATAAAGAATATCCGGGTTATGATTTTGCGAAGAACGCTGGCTATGGGACGGCTAAGCATCTGGCTGGCCTCGTCCAACTGGGAGTGACTCCTATCCATCGGCGTTCATTTGAACCCGTCAAATCAATGTGTGAGGATTAGGTTATGCTATTTACCATCGATATCGGAGGGACCTTTATAAAGTACGGTCTGATGGATGCAGACTATCAATTGATCCGTACAGACAAGATCCCAACACCATCTACGATTGAAGAGTTTTGGCAAGGATTAGAAGAAATCATTACACCCGTAAGGGAAGAAATCGAGGGGATCGCCATTTCATGCCCTGGTGAGATCCAAAAGAGCCTTGGCTTTGTCTTTCGAGGTGGTCTCATTCCATATTTACGAGGCATTCCTCTAGCAAGTAGACTCGAACAAACATTTCAAGTTCCCGTCACTGTTCTCAATGATGGAGAAGCCGCAGGTTTAGCGGAAGCAAGGCTTGGCAATCTAAAAGATTGTTCTTGCGGTGCGACCTTGGTCTTAGGGACAGGAGTCGGCCTTGCTCTTCTTTCTAACGGTGACCTGTTGAGAGGATGGCAACTGACAGAATACATTCGGTCTATTGATAAGGCAGAAAGAACACCAGAAAATCGCCGCTTTCATCGCGGACTCTTTTTGCAAGGCATTTCCAATCTTTTGGAAAACACAGGTTCAGCTGTTCAATTTGTTGAGAAAGCTAGTCACATCTTAAAGTTAGAAAAGGCAGATGGTATAGCTGTTTTCAAAGCTCTTGATCAAGAGGGCAACGAGGAGCTGACATCCTTGTTTCAGGAGTATTGTCATGATATTGCTATTCTGATTTTTAATCTTCAATCTTTGCTCTTGCTTGAAAAGGTGACGATTGGAGGGGGCATTAGTGGTCAACCACTACTGATCGATGAGATCAGTCGACAATACCATGACCTGCTCTCTCAAAAAGGGTATAAACAATTTGAGGCCTTGCCCATTCAAGCGGCTCGCTTCCACAATGAAAGCAACTTGATTGGTGCTGCATCTTACTTTTATTCTTCGACACATCAAAAAAAGTTCTAGAAATAGAGCTTTTTTCTTTTCTTTTTCGAATAAATAAGTGAGAGGAAGTAGAAGGTGACCATGGAGAAATTTGAAATCTTTAAATTAAAAGAAGCCGGTTTATCAAATGAGCAAGTCTTGAGAGTCTTGGACTACTGTAGGAAAGAGCAAGTCTTACCAAGCTTAGAAGAGATAGCGAGGATCGCTCGCTGTCGCAGTATCCTTCATTTTGTAGACAAATACCGGCAACTAGATGAAGACCATTTACACAAGGAGTTTGAACGGTTCCCATCTCTATCCATTTTTGATCCAGAATACCCTGAGGAATTGCTACAGATCTACAATCCTCCTGTACTCCTTTTTTACCAAGGGGATTTGCAACTGTTAAGCAAACCGAAGATTGCAGTTGTTGGAGCTCGAGAGACCACGCGAGAAGGGGTTCGTTCTGTAGAGAAGATAATTAAGGAACTTGGAAATGAACTGGTCATTGTTAGTGGACTTGCTAAGGGAATTGATGCGACAGCTCATTATGCCAGTATACGAAATGGTGGTAAGACCATCGGAGTGATTGGAACGGGACTGGATGTCTTTTATCCTAAAAGCAATCAGAGATTACAGTCCCATATGGGGGAACACCATCTGATCTTGAGCGAGTATGGTCCAGGGCAGGCACCACTTAAGTTTCATTTTCCTGAGAGAAATCGCATCATTGCTGGTCTCTGTCAGGCAGTGATTGTGGCAGAGGCGCGATTCCGTTCAGGCAGTTTGATTACTTGTGAGCGTGCTATGGAAGAAGGCCGAGACGTTTTCGCTATTCCAGGAAATATTTTAGATGGAAAATCTGCAGGCTGCCATCACCTAATTCAAGAAGGCGCAAAGCTTATCACATCAGGCCAGGACATTCTTGATGAATTGAAATACGAATTGTGATTTTCCTATAGGAGAAGTTCCTAGTTGACATCTTTCTTAAAATGTATTAAACTCAATGAGATTTATACAATACAGAGGGATAAAACGTGGTAACAAAAAAGAAAAGCAGTACAACCAAGAAAAATTTGGTGATTGTGGAGTCTCCTGCTAAGGCCAAAACAATCGAGAAATACCTTGGTCGTAACTACAAAGTCATGGCCAGTGTTGGCCATATTCGGGACCTGAAAAAATCTACGATGTCGATCGACTTCGACAATAACTATGAACCGGAGTATATCAATATTCGCGGAAAAGGTCCCTTGATCAATGATTTGAAAAAAGAAGCTAAAAAAGCCAAACAAGTCTTTCTCGCAAGTGACCCGGACCGAGAAGGAGAAGCTATTTCTTGGCATTTAGCGCATATTTTGAACTTGGATGCCAAAGAAAAAAACCGTGTGGTCTTTAACGAAATCACCAAGGATGCAGTTAAAAACGCCTTTAAAGAACCGCGCCAAATCGATATGGACTTGGTCGATGCCCAACAAGCACGTCGGGTCTTGGACCGGATTGTAGGGTATTCAATTTCGCCTATTCTTTGGAAAAAGGTTAAAAAAGGACTTTCTGCAGGGCGCGTGCAATCTGTTGCTCTCAAATTAATCATTGATCGCGAAAACGAAATTAATGATTTCAAACCGGAAGAATATTGGACCATTGATGGCGTCTTTAAAAAAGGGACCAAGCAATTCCAAGCCAGCTTCTATGGGATTGATGGCAAGAAGATGAAGCTCAACACCAATGAAGAGGTGAAAGCTGTTCTTGAACGCTTAGATGGCAAAGATTTTACCGTTGAAAAGGTGGAAAAGAAAGAACGTCGACGGAATGCGCCACTTCCATACACCACCTCTTCCATGCAGATGGATGCTGCCAATAAGATCAACTTCCGTACACGTAAGACCATGATGGTCGCCCAGCAGTTGTATGAAGGAATCAATATTGGCTCTGGTGTTCAAGGTTTGATTACCTATATGCGTACCGATTCTACACGGATCAGTCCAGTTGCGCAAAATGAGGCAGCTAACTTTATCGTAGATCGCTTTGGTGAGAAATATTCCAAGCATGGAAGCCGCGTGAAGAATGCTTCTGGTGCCCAAGATGCCCACGAAGCGATTCGTCCATCCAGCGTCTTCAATACACCTGAAAGCATTGCTAAATACTTGGACAAAGACCAACTCAAGCTCTACACCTTGATTTGGAACCGCTTTGTAGCTAGTCAAATGACTGCAGCTGTCTTTGATACGATGAATGTCCGTTTAGGTCAAAATGGGGTTCAGTATACGGCAAACGGAAGCCAAGTGAAGTTTGATGGTTATTTGGCGATTTATAACGACTCAGATAAGAACAAGATGTTGCCGGATATGGTAGAAGGCGATATCGTTAAGCAAGTCAATAGCAAGCCTGAGCAACACTTTACCCAACCACCTGCTCGATATTCTGAAGCGACCTTGATTAAGACCTTAGAAGAAAATGGAGTTGGTCGTCCTTCAACCTATGCTCCGACGATTGAGACCATTCAAAAACGCTATTATGTGAAGCTGGTAGCCAAACGCTTTGAACCAACAGAGTTAGGGGAAATCGTTAATAAACTGATCGTTGAATTCTTCCCAGATATTGTCAATGTAACCTTCACAGCAGAAATGGAAGGGAAACTCGATGATGTCGAACTCGGAAAAGAAGAGTGGCAAAAAGTCATCGATGCCTTCTACAAACCATTCTCTAAAGAAGTCGCCAAGGCTGAAGAAGAGATGGAAAAAATCCAAATTAAAGACGAACCAGCTGGTTTTGATTGTGAAGTTTGTGGAAGCCCGATGGTGATTAAATTAGGACGTTTTGGTAAGTTCTATGCTTGTAGTAATTTCCCAGATTGTCGTCATACCCAGGCCATTGTCAAAGAAATCGGCGTGGAGTGTCCTGACTGTCATCAGGGACAAATCATCGAACGGAAAACCAAGCGCAACCGTATCTTCTATGGATGCAATCGCTATCCAGAGTGTGAATTTACCTCTTGGGATAAGCCGATCGGTCGGGATTGTCCAAAATGTGGCCACTACTTAGTTGAGAAAAAAGTTCGTGGTGGCGGCAAACAAGTCGTATGTAGCAATGGCGACTACGAAGAAGAAAAAGTGAAATAAGCTTTCAAATAATTCAATGTCTATTATAACGGCAATTTTTATAAATGTCTGTTACAATAGACATTTTGTGTTTTTTTCGTTATAATAGACATAAGGAGGTGGGCTTATGTATCTTGCCTTGATTGCAGATGTGATTGATTCCAAAATCGTACAAGAACGTTTTGACCTGCAAAAACAGTTAGAAAAAACGCTTCAAAAGATCAATGAGCTTTTTAAAGACTGCCTAGCATCGGCTTTTACCTTAACTTTGGGCGATGAGTTTCAGGCGCTTTTGAAAGTAGAGGCTCCCGTTTTTCAAATTATCGATACCTTGCGTTCAGAACTAAAACCGACTCAACTTCGTTTCGGCATTGGCCTCGGGGAGATTGTAACGGATATTGATCCTCTGCAAAGTATCGGTGCAGATGGACCAGCCTATTGGAATGCACGCGCAGCCATTAATCTTGTCCATCAGAAAAATGATTATGGCAATACCCAGATCTATTTTTTGAGCGGTAATGACAACCAGGACTTAGTGGTGAATGCGCTCATCGCTTCTGGAGAGGCCATACGTTCGGGCTGGAGAGAGAGTCAAGAAGAGATCCTGCTCAATCTGCTAAAGAGATCTGTCTATAGTGAAACCTTTAGTCAGCAAGATTTGGCCCAATCGTTGGCCATTAACCCAAGTGCCCTGTCCAAACGTTTAAAGAGTAGCAGTATTCGGGTTTATTTACGGGGACGAGCAGCAGCACTAGCTAGTATTCAAAGCTTAGAGAAAGGAGAGGCCCATGAGCGGATTGTCTAGTATCGTAACGAATCCATATTTGATCCTCTTGTTGATTTGTCATTTGTTATCGGATTATTATTTTCAAAGTCAGAAGATGGCGGATCGCAAGGATCAGGATAAGAAGGTGCTCGGACTTCACATTCTGTATGTGGCTTTGCCTTTGTTCATTGTTTCGCTCTTTCATTTAGACTTGTGGTGGATTTGCTTGGTCATTTTACTAACTCATGCTGGAATAGATTTCTTAAAACCGATCGTGCAGAAGCAATTGAAATTACCAACCGCCTGGACTTTTGCCTTGGATCAAATCTTGCATATTAGCATCTTGACTTGTCTGGTCCTTATGGGAGCGAAGAATGGTTCGACCTATCTGACTCTGGACACTTTAAATCTAATCTTTTATGTCCTCCTAGTTGGGAAACCGAGCAATATTGCCTTTAAAATTCTGTTTACCAAGTATCAACCCACCAGCAAGAAGAAAATGGATACGATCACTGGGGCTGGTTCTATGATTGGCTTTTTAGAGCGTTTGGTGATTGGTGCCTGTCTGGTCTATGGGCAATTTGCTTCTATCGGCCTAGTATTTACAGCCAAATCCATTGCCCGCTATAATAAAATTTCGGAGAATCCAGCCTTTGCGGAGTATTACTTGATCGGGTCCTTGTTCAGTATCCTATCTGCCCTCTTAGCAGCTTGGTTGTGTCTATAAGAAAATAAATAGTAAAGTCTAAGACAGGAAGGAAAAGCTTCCCTGTCTTTTTACTTGGCTTTTTGGTATAATGGACCAAGTAGAAAATTAGAAAGATTTGTGGGTGTCTAACAGTTCAGTGAGGTGTTTTGATACCCAAAGAGGTATTAGTGTCATGTCTCAATCTTATATCAATGTGATCGGTGCTGGCCTTGCTGGCTCCGAAGCAGCTTATCAGATTGCCCAACAGGGTATTCCGGTCAAGCTTTACGAAATGCGGGGAGTTAAATCTACTCCGCAACACAAAACAGACAACTTTGCTGAGTTGGTGTGTTCCAACTCTCTTCGAGGAGATTCTCTAACCAATGCTGTCGGGCTCCTCAAAGAAGAAATGCGCCGTCTGGGTTCTATCATCCTTGAAGCAGCTGAAGCGACTCGGGTACCAGCCGGTGGAGCACTTGCTGTGGACCGAGAAGGTTTTGCTAACCGAGTGACGGAGAAGGTATCGCAACACCCGCTTATCGAAGTCATTCGCGATGAAATTACGGAATTGCCGACAGATGCCATCACAGTGGTCGCAACGGGGCCTCTAACCAGCGATGCCTTAGCAGAAAAGATCCATGCCCTTAATGGTGGAGATGGTTTCTATTTCTATGATGCAGCAGCTCCTATCATCGATGTAAATACCGTTGATATGAATAAGGTTTACCTCAAGTCTCGTTATGACAAGGGAGAAGCAGCCTATCTCAACTGCCCCATGACCAAACAAGAATTTATGGATTTCCACGAGGCCTTGGTCAATGCAGAAGAAGCCCCGCTCAACTCTTTTGAAAAAGAAAAGTATTTTGAAGGTTGTATGCCCATTGAAGTCATGGCCAAACGAGGCATCAAAACCATGCTCTATGGCCCTATGAAGCCAGTTGGGCTCGAGTATCCAGATGATTACAAAGGGCCACGTGATGGGGAGTTTAAGACACCTTACGCAGTCGTTCAGTTGCGCCAAGACAATGCGGCTGCCAGCCTTTACAATATCGTTGGCTTCCAAACGCACCTTAAATGGGGCGAACAAAAACGGGTCTTCCAAATGATCCCAGGTTTGGAAAATGCGGAATTTGTGAGATACGGTGTCATGCACCGCAATTCCTACATGGATTCTCCAAATCTGCTGGAACAAACCTACCGTTCTAAGAAACAACCAAACCTCTTCTTTGCAGGTCAAATGACAGGTGTAGAAGGCTATGTTGAGTCAGCTGCCTCAGGCCTGGTAGCTGGAATCAATGCAGCGCGTCTTTACAAAGGAGAAGAAGCAGCGATTTTCCCAGAAACGACAGCTATCGGAAGTCTGGCTCACTATATTACCCATGCCGATAGCAAACATTTCCAACCCATGAATGTCAACTTCGGAATTATCAAAGAGCTAGAAGGACCACGCATTCGAGATAAAAAAGAGCGCTATGAAAAAATTGCCGAACGTTCTTTACAAGATTTGGCTCAGTTTATGGAAAAATAACCCAAGAAAAGAAAAAGTTTGGAGAAAATCCAGACTTTTTCTTCTAAAAATGGTATAATGAATAAAATTTAGAATATAGAGAGTTTTCTGACAATGAACAAATCCTATTTTTATTTAGATATGAAGACACACGAGTTGAAAGTGCCTTATACCGGAAAACTCCGTCGTGTGCGAGTCTTATTACCTAAGAATTATGAAACGGATACAGATAGACGTTACCCTGTGGTTTATTTCCACGATGGGCAAAACGTTTTGTACAGCAAGGAAGCTTATGCGGGTCATTCCTGGAAAGTTATTCCAGCCATTAAGCGGAATCCAGATATTAGTCGCATGATTGTTGTTGCGATCGATAATGATGGTTTCCAACGCATGAATGAATACTCTGCCTGGAAGTACAAGGAATCCAATATTCCTGGCATGCAATTTGGTGGCAAGGGAGTTGAGTACGGCGAATTTGTCATGGAGGTGGTGAAACCTTTTATCGACCAAGAATACCGGACTCTTGCTGATCGAGAACATACGGCCATGATTGGATCTTCCTTGGGTGGGAATATTACCCAATTCTTGGGCTTAGAGTACCAAGATCAAATTGGTTGTTTAGGGGTCTTTTCATCTGCTAACTGGCTACACCAAGATGCCTTCAATCATTATATCGAACGCAAAAAATTATATGCAGATCAACGGATCTACATCTATGTAGGGACTGAAGAGGCGGATGATACAGATAAAACGCTGATGGCGGGAAATATCAAGCAAGCCTATATTGATTCATCCCTTCGTTATTATCACGACGTTATCCAACAAGGAGTTGCTTTAGAAAATATTGCCATTCGGATTCAATCCGGTGCGATTCACCATGAAGAAGCTTGGGCTGAACATTTACCTGAATGCCTTCGCTTTTTGGATGAAAATTGGGATTAATGGACTCAGAACAAATCAATAGAGAGAAAGAGGAAACTTATGAATATTGAACATTTAAGCCACTGGAGTGGCCAACTCAACCGTGAAATGTATTTGAACCGCTATGGACACGCAGGTATTCCTGTTGTGGTCTTTGCTTCATCAGGTGGAAGCCATAACGAGTACTATGACTTTGGTATGATTGATGCTTGTGCTCAGTTTATCGAAGAAGGACGGGTTCAATTCTTTACCCTTTCTAGTGTGGATAGTGATAGCTGGCTTTGTAATTGGAAGAATCCTCACGATCGTGCCGAAATGCACCGTGCTTATGAACGCTATGTGATTGAAGAAGCCATTCCTTTTATCAAACACAAAACAGGCTGGTTTGATCCGATGATGACAACTGGTTGCTCTATGGGGGCTTACCACGCGCTTAATTTCTTCTTGCAACATCCAGATGTCTTTAACAAAGTGATTGCCTTGAGTGGTGTCTATGACGCTCGTTTCTTTGTTGGTGATTTTGGAGGCGATGAAGCCATTTACCAAAACTCGCCATCTGATTATATTTGGAACCAAAATGATGGCTGGTTTATCGATCGTTACCGTCAGGCGGAAATCGTTGTTTGTACTGGTTTAGGGGCTTGGGAACAAGACGGGCTTCCATCTTTCTACAAACTGAAAGAAGCCTTTGATCACAAAAATATTCCTGCATGGTTCGCTGAATGGGGACATGATGTCGCCCACGATTGGGAATGGTGGCGCAAACAAATGCCATACTTCCTAGGCCAAATGCATCTATAAGTAAAAAGGGAGGAGACCTCAATGAATTATATCGTTATTTCACCATATTACCCACAAAACTTCCAACAATTTACAATTGAATTGGCTAATAAAGGGATCACTGTTTTGGGAATTGGTCAAGAGCCATATGAACAGTTAGATGAGCCTTTGCGCAACAGCTTAACAGAATATTTCCGAGTTGAAAATTTGGAAAATCTAGACGAAGTGAAGCGAGCAGTAGCCTTTCTTTTCTACAAACACGGGCCAATCGATCGCATCGAATCCCACAATGAATACTGGTTGGAATTGGATGCAGCGCTTCGGGAGCAATTCAATGTCTTCGGGGCTAAGCCAAAAGATCTGAAGAAAACCAAGTTCAAATCAGAAATGAAGAAACTCTTCAAGAAGGCTGGAGTCCCAGTCGTACCTGGTGCAGTAGTTAAAACAGAAAAAGACATTGATAAGGCTGTGAAGAAGATTGGGTTGCCATTGATTGCTAAGCCTGACAATGGGGTAGGAGCAGCAGCAACCTTCAAGATCGAAACGCCAGAAGATGTGGATCATTTCAAGACTGAGTGGGATGGCCATACCGAGTATTTCTTTGAGAAATTCGTCACTTCTAGCGAGATTTGTACCTTTGATGGTCTGGTCGATCGCGATGGTAATATTGTCTTTTCGACTACTTTTGACTATGCCTATACGCCACTCGATTTGATGCTCTACAAGATGGACAATTCTTATTATGTCCTTAAAAAGATGGATCCAAAATTGCGTCAATACGGGGAAGCCATTATCAAAGCTTTTGGCATGAAGGAACGTTTCTTCCACATTGAGTTCTTCCGCGATGGAGATGACTATATTGCGATCGAGTACAATAATCGCCCTGCAGGTGGCTTTACCATCGATGTCTACAACTACGCTCACTCGATTGATTTGTACCGTGGCTATGCCGCCATTGTAGCAGGAGAACCTTTCCCAGCTTCTGAGTTTGAGCCTCTTTATTGCTTGGCGACCTCTCGTCGTGCCAATGCAGCCTATGCTCTGTCAGAGGAAGAAGTTTTGGCTAAATACCATGATCAATTCCGAGTGAAGAAAGATATGCCTGCTGCCTTTGCAGAGCTTCAAGGGGACTACCTTTACATGTTAACAACGTCAAGTCGTGAGGAATTAGAACAAATGATTCATGACTTTGGTCAACGCCAATCATAAGATAACGACCGGTAGGATAGGATCCTATCGGTTTTTTTATATGTATAGCAAAGTCATGAGTGATAAGTTTGTGAAATATTGTATTTGGATTTTAAAAAGCTTATAAAACCATCTTCCAAGGAATAAAGTTTGTGAAATCATTTGAGCATTATTTTTGACAGTGCTTTCATTTTTGGCTAGAATGAAAGAGAATGAATAAATGCTAAGAAAGGCGAAATGATGGCAACATTAGATAAAAGTCTCTTATTGGAAATGTTCCGTAAAATGGAAGAAATCCGTCGCATGGACTTAAAAATTGCACAGTTAGTAAAAAAAGGGAAAGTGCCAGGAATGACGCACTTTTCTGTTGGGGAAGAAGCGGCTAACGTTGGCGCGATGTTGGCTTTGAACGATGATGATTTGCTGACATCTAACCACCGTGGTCACGGACAAGCCATTGCTAAAGGAATCGATTTGAATGGCATGATGGCTGAGATCCTTGGGAAATATACCGGTACTTGTAAGGGGAAAGGCGGCTCCATGCATATCGCTGACCTCGATGCTGGTAACCTTGGTGCCAACGGGATCGTTGGTGGTGGTATGGGAATTGCAGTAGGTGCTGCCCTTACTCAACAAATGAAAAAGACTGGTAAGATTGTCGTCTGCTTCTTTGGGGACGGAGCAACCAACGAAGGTGTTTTCCACGAAGCGGTGAATATGGCTTCTATTTGGAATCTTCCGGTAATTTTCTACTGTATCAATAACGGTTATGGAATCTCTGCTGACATCAAGAAAATGACCAATATCCAGCATATCCACGAACGTAGTGCTGCTTACGGCATTCCTGGAATGTTTATTCCTGATGGAAATAACGTTATCGATGTCTATGAAGGATTCCAAAAAGCTGTTGAACACGTCCGCTCTGGTAAAGGACCTGTCTTGATTGAAAGTGTCACCTATCGTTGGCTTGGTCACTCTTCATCTGACCCTGGTAAATACCGGACTCGTGAAGAAGTAGAAGAGTGGAAGAAGAAAGATCCAATCGAAAACCTTCGCAAGTATCTCCTTGAAAATGTGATTGCGAGCGCAGAAGAATTGGATCAGATCCAAGAAGAAGTAAAAGAAGCAGTGGAAGCTTCAGTGAAATTTGCGGAAGAAAGCCCATTCCCTCCACTTGAATCAGCTTTCGAAGATATTTACGCAGACTAAGGGGGAGTAGAGAATTATGGAAACTAAATTAATGTCTTTCCGCGATACCATTATCCTTGCTATGTCTGAGGAAATGCGTCGCGACGAAAATGTATTGTTGATGGGAGAAGATGTCGGAGTTTTCGGTGGAGACTTCGGAACTTCAGTAGGAATGCTTGAGGAATTCGGTCCAGAACGTGTCCGTGACTGTCCGATTTCTGAGGCTGCAATTTCAGGTGCAGCAGCTGGTGCTGCTATGACAGGGCTACGTCCAATCGTTGATATGACCTTCATGGATTTCTCTGTTATTGCCATGGATGCTATCGTCAACCAAGCCGCTAAAACTCGTTACATGTTTGGTGGTAAAGGTCAAGTGCCGATGACCATTCGCTGTGCTGCTGGGAACGGAGTAGGTTCTGCGGCTCAACACTCACAATCATTGGAATCATGGTTTACTCATATTCCTGGTTTGAAAGTTGTTGCTCCTGGTACGCCAGCGGATATGAAGGGACTGCTCAAGTCATCTATCCGTGATAACAACCCCGTTATCATTCTTGAATACAAATCAGAATTCAACCAAAAAGGGGAAGTGCCAGTTGATCCAGACTACACGATTCCACTTGGTGTCGGAGAAATCAAACGCGAAGGAACTGACGTCACTGTCGTAACCTACGGGAAAATGCTTCGTCGCGTGATGCAAGCAGCTGAAGAATTGGCAGAAGAAGGCATCTCAGTAGAAGTAGTAGACCCACGGACCTTGGTCCCACTCGATAAAGAGATCATCATTAATTCTGTCAAGAAGACAGGAAAAGTAGTCCTTGTCAATGATGCCCACAAAACAAGTGGCTATATCGGTGAAATTTCAGCTATCATTTCTGAATCAGAAGCATTTGATTACTTGGATGCACCGATCCGCCGTTGTGCGGGGGAAGATGTGCCAATGCCTTACGCACAAAATCTTGAGAATGCAATGATTCCGACAGTTGAAAGCATCAAAGATGCCATTCGTAAAACGTACAATAAAGAATAGTACATAACATAAATTATGTAATGTCATTTAAATTAGACGAGGAAACTTTGTATCTTTTTAGGTACAAAGTTCTCTGCGTCCTTGATATCTTATAATAGAATAGGAGAGGTCATGGCTGATGATAAGCTAAGAGCGACTCCTGCGGCTAGAAAATTAGCGGATGATCTTGGGATCAACCTCTATGATGTTTCTGGTTCAGGCGCAAACGGTCGTGTCCACAAAGAAGACGTGGAAACCTATAAAGACACAAATGTGGTTCGCATTTCACCACTTGCAAAACGAATTGCTTTAGAACACAATATTGCTTGGCAAGAGATCCAAGGAACTGGTTATCGTGGCAAGATCATGAAGAAGGACGTCCTTGCTTTCCTTCCTGAAAATATTGAGAACGAGACCATTAAGTCACCGGCTCAAATCGAGAAGGTGGAAGAAGTTCCAGATAATGTGACACCTTATGGTGAGATTGAGCGGATTCCGATGACACCAATGCGCAAGGTGATCGCTCAACGGATGGTGGAATCTTACTTGACAGCACCAACCTTTACTTTGAACTATGACGTTGATATGTCTCAAATGTTGGCCCTTCGTAAGAAAGTATTGGATCCAATCATGGAAGCAACTGGCAAAAAAGTCACTGTAACAGATTTGCTTTCTCTAGCAGTTGTTAAGACCTTGATGAAACACCCATACATCAATGCGTCATTGACGGAAGATGGCAAAACCATCATCACTCACAATTATGTCAACTTAGCGATGGCAGTTGGGATGGACAATGGACTCATGACACCGGTTGTATATAACGCAGAAAAAATGACCTTGTCAGAGTTGGTCGTAGCCTTCAAGGATGTTATCGGACGTACCTTGGACGGGAAATTAGCTCCAAGTGAATTGCAAAATTCAACCTTTACCATTAGTAACTTGGGAATGTTTGGCGTTCAATCATTTGGACCGATTATCAACCAACCAAACTCTGCCATCCTTGGAGTTAGCGCAACGGTTGAAAAACCAGTTGTTGTGAATGGTGAAATTGTCATTCGTCCAATCATGAGCTTGGGCTTGACCATTGACCACCGCGTTGTCGATGGAATGGCTGGTGCCAAATTCATGAAAGACTTGAAAGCCTTGATTGAAGACCCGATTTCAATGTTGGTCTAATCAACGAGAGAGAATAGAAACAAGAAAAAGAGGGAAATAAAATGGCCTTAGAAGTAATTATGCCAAAAGCCGGCGTAGATATGACCGAAGGACAAATCGTTCAGTGGAATAAAAAAGTCGGCGAATTTGTAAAAGAAGGAGAAGTTCTCCTTGAAATCATGACAGACAAAGTCAGCATGGAGTTGGAAGCGGAAGAAGACGGCTACTTGATCGCTATCCTGAAAGGGGACGGAGAAACTGTTCCTGTAACAGAAGTAATCGGTTATCTTGGTGAAGAGGGGGAAAACATCCCAACAGCTGGAGCAGCAGCACCAGAAGCGAGTCCAGCACCAGCTGCAGTAAGTGCTTCAAACGATGACAATAAGAGTGATGACGCTTACGATATCGTAGTGATTGGTGGTGGTCCTGCTGGTTACGTATCTGCTATTAAGGCAGCTCAATTAGGTGGTAAAGTTGCTCTTGTTGAGAAATCTGAACTTGGTGGAACGTGCTTGAACCGCGGATGTATCCCAACTAAGACTTACCTCCACAATGCTGAAATTATTGAAAATATCGGACATGCAGCCAACCGTGGTATTATCATTGAAAATCCAAGTTTCTCAGTAGATATGGATAAACTTTTAGAAACTAAATCTAAAGTTGTTAATACCCTTGTTGGTGGTGTTGCGGGTCTTCTTCGCAGCTATGGTGTGGATGTTCACAAGGGTATCGGTACCATTACGAAAGATAAGAATGTCTTGGTTAATGGTTCTGAATTGCTTGAAACGAAGAAAATCATCCTTGCTGGTGGTTCCAAAGTCAGCAAGATTAACGTTCCAGGTATGGAATCATCCCTTGTCATGACGAGTGATGATATCCTTGAAATGAACGAAGTTCCAGAAAGCCTCGTGATCATCGGTGGCGGGGTTGTCGGTATCGAACTTGGTCAAGCCTTCATGACTTTTGGTTCAAAAGTAACAGTCATCGAAATGATGGACCGTATCGTTCCAGCTATGGATGCGGAAGTATCTAAGAACCTTCGTTTGATACTTGAACGCAAGGGTATGACCATCTTGACGGATACTAAATTGCAAGAAATCATTGAAGAAGATGGTAAACTCCGTATCAAAGTTGAAGGAAAAGATGATATTATCGCCAACAAAGCTCTTCTTTCAATCGGGCGTGTTCCAGATCTTGAAGGTATCGGAGATATTGAATTTGAATTGGATCGTGGACGGATCAAGGTTAATGAATACATGGAAACGTCTGTTCCAGGTATCTATGCGCCAGGTGATATCAACGGTACTAAGATGTTGGCTCATGCTGCCTTCCGTATGGGTGAAGTTGCGGCTGAAAATGCTCTTAAGGGAAATCATGCTGTTGCCAAATTGAACTTGACTCCTGCAGCGATCTACACCCTTCCAGAAGTTGCGGCTGTTGGTTTGACTGAAGAACAAGCTCGTGAGAAATACGATGTTCAAATCGGTAAGTTTAACTTTGCGGCGAACGGTCGTGCCATTGCATCAGATGCGGCTCAAGGCTTTGTTAAAGTTATTGCAGACAAGAAATACGGTGAAGTTCTTGGGGTTCACATCATTGGTCCAGCAGCAGCTGAATTGATCAACGAAGCTTCTACCATCATTGAGATGGAAATCACTGTAGAAGAAATGCTTAAGACCATCCACGGACACCCTACCTTCTCAGAAGTGATGTACGAAGCCTTTGCGGATGTACTCGGCTTGGCTGTTCACTCACCTAAGAAGAAATAATATTTGAAATGATAGAATGGCTGGACAGCAAATGCTGGACCAGTCTCTATCGTATATAAAGGAATCTTATGAAATACATTATTAATTATTCAAATGATACTGCTTTTAATATTGCTTTGGAAGAATATGCCTTCAAACACCTTTTAGATGAGGATCAAATCTTCCTTCTTTGGATTAACAAACCTTCGATTATCGTTGGTCGTCACCAAAATACCATCGAAGAAATCAACCGTGACTATGTTCGGGAGCATGGGATTGAAGTGGTTCGCCGGATCAGTGGTGGTGGGGCTGTTTATCACGATTTGAACAACCTCAACTACACCATCATTTCAAAAGAAGATGAAAATAAGGCCTTTGACTTCAAGAGCCTTTCAACTCCCGTGATCAACACCTTGGCTCAGCTTGGAGTGAAGGCTGAATTCACAGGTCGTAACGACTTGGAAATTGATGGTAAGAAATTCTGTGGAAATGCCCAAGCTTATATCAACGGACGCATTATGCACCACGGTTGTCTTCTATTTGACGTGGATCTGTCAGTCCTTGCCAATGCTCTCAAGGTGTCTAAAGACAAGTTTGAGTCTAAAGGAGTTAAATCGGTTCGTGCTCGTGTGACCAATATCATCGATGAATTGCCAGAAAAAATCACGGTTGAAGAGTTCCGTGACTTGCTTTTGGACTACATGAAGAAAGAATACCCTGAGATGACAGAATATGTCTTCTCAGATGAAGAATTGGCTGAAATCAATCGTATCAAGGAAACCAAGTTCGGTACCTGGGACTGGAACTATGGAAAGTCTCCTGAATACAATGTCCGTCGTGGCACTAAATTCCCTAGCGGTAAGGTTGAAATCTTCGCAAACGTCATTGAATCCAAAATCCAAGACATCAAGATTTATGGAGACTTCTTTGGTATCGAAGATGTTGCAGCAGTAGAAGACGTTCTTCGTGGTGTCAAATATGAACGTGAAGACGTCCTCAAAGCCCTTCAAACCATTAATCTAGGTCGTTACTTCGCAGGAATCACTGCAGAGGAAATTGCTGAAGCAGTGGTGGAATAAAGTAAAAGATATCCATTTAACATGGATATCTTTTATCTTAAACTTGATATTTAAATACCATGAGAGTACAATATAGAGGAAATCTGAACACAAAAGGGGATTATATTCGATGATGAAAATTCCAGTTGAAAATCTTGGTCTATTTGAACAGTTAGATCGTATAGTAGTGGCTTTTTTTAGCAAACAACAATCTTCAAGTCCTTATGATTTGTATGTCAGTATTACACAAGAACATGTTGACCAGAAAAAACAGGAGCTAGAACCATTAGGCTATCAAGCTGTCCAACTACCATTAGGAATGGCTTTAGATAACGTCATCCAGCAACCTCATTATGAAAACTTAATCATTGGAGGTCTTGCTCCTGAGGAAATAATCGTTAGCAAACAAGAATTAATGCATTTGAAAGATATCGTGGACAGCTTTTGTATTATGTACGCTGCAGCGAATAACAGATTGGAAAATAGTAAAGCTTATGAATTAATGAAAGATAAGACGGTTTATTTTATTGGTAAACTATTTACAGATTTTCCGAAGGCCGGTGATGAAATTGCTTATTTAGGGATTGATCGAATAGCGAGCGATGGTACGCCATATGAAGCTGTTAAATGCTTTTTAACAGAAGAGAGTGCAGAGAAGTACAATGGTGAAAAAAGACCGGTCACCCCTGCAAATCTGGCCTATCTAAAATCATTTTGGGGAAAACCAGTCATTATTGAGCCACACCGTAATTATTGGATCGAATTTTTATAGAAAGTATAAAAGAGCGTAAGATTCCATAAAAAATCTTACGCTCTTTTTCTATTAGAATGCTTTTTACATAATTTACGTTATGTAATTTTATAAACTATCCAAGGCATTTTTCTGCTCATCATTAACGATATGCGTATACAAGTCTGTAACTTGTGTACTAGCATGTCCCAGCTGATGGCTGACCAAAACTTGTGATTTGGTTGCATCATAGAGACGGGTTGCAAGGGTGTGGCGTAGTTTGTGGGGCGTCACGCGGACTTTGAAGTCTTCTGAATACTTGGCGACCATTTTTTCAACACTAGAAGCATCAATTCGGTTTGGAACACCTCGATACATGGTTAGAAAGAGAGCTGTATCAGTTTTTTCAGTCTTGTAACGTTTGTCTCGAATAGCAAGATATTGCTCCAGATAAGGCTTAGCAAAGGCAGCAACATTAACCGAGTCACGTTTTCCACCTTTTCGTGTGACATCAATGACCATCATCTTAAGATTGAGATCACGAAGGTCTAGGTTAACTGCTTCAGAGAGACGGACACCAGATGCAAGAAGGAGCGCGATAATGGCTAAATCTCGCTCTTTATTCTTATTAAAAGAGGATAAGGCGCGATTTGAGAGTGTTTGAGGGTACTCCTGGTCGATATAGTTTAGAAAACCTTCTGTTTCATCTCCTAAAAAGAGCTTTTGCTTGATATTTTCAGCTCGGGCCGCCAAGGTTTCTTTCTTTTTCTTAGTAGCAACCTTCTTCATTACATTGCGGTAGAAATAAGGTTCACCTTGCTCATTTTCAACTTCCTCGGTCAAATACTTATAAAGACTAGACAGTGCAGAAAGGGTACGGTTAATCGTTGTTTGGGAAACCCCGTTTTTTGTCGTATTGGCATTGAGCAGAGGACGTTCACGTAAGTAAAGAATAAAGGATTCCATGTCTTTCTTGGTCATGTGCTCCAAAACGTCTAAAGGGATCTCGGCCATGGTGTCAGCATTCGAAATACCAGATTCCAAGACCCAGGTGAAAAATCGATCGTATTCCTTTAAGTATTCGTATAAGGTCGTAAAACTATACGGAACTGCCAGTTTTGATTGGTAATATTCTAAGACGTACCAAGGCATGACTTGTTTGAGTTTATCGATACGTTCTAATAAGATCTCGCGTTTCATGTTTTTCTCCAAATCTTTCTATACTAGTAGTATAGCATAGCCAGATATATTTTTCAAGAAAATTATAGTTTTTCGGAAAGATGCTGTAGGGTTTAATTGAATTAACAAAAATTTTTTTTTGAGCAAAAAATGTACTTTATTCCCGCGAAAACTAAATCTTTCGCATACTTAAATTCTGTACATTATCTACTTGAAAACTAAAAATACAATCTTTTAAAATAATGTACTTTATAAAAATCTATGATAAAAAAACAAGTTCAAATTTGAACTTGTTTTTAAATTTTCCTATAAGGGACAAAATGTTCTCTTTTTCGTCTACGCCCTTTACAAAACATGCATGGCTCGATAGATCGTTTTATATTTGCAATCTTATCTACGATAGCCATTCTATAACGATGCTCTGGATTGTTCTTACAAATCCACCAAAATCTTAATTTCGTACTATTTGTGATTCTTTCTGGATCTCCTAGAATAAGATTATTAAGGTAGTCCCACTCATTCATTAAATCTTCAAAAGAGATATTATCTTGTCTTTCTTTTAATTCTGCACAAAATGGACACATTTCTTTAAGATCTTTTGTCTCGGAACTTAAATACTTATTTAATATAATGCTGAAGCGCTCATGAAATTCAAAGTTACATTCTTTGCAGCGCCATAAATAGAACCTTTTTTCAGTTAATAATGGAACAAAACTATCTATAGGGACTTTATTATTTGGTGCCCACAATTTTGCTAGTTCAGGGTATAAGTAATCAAATGTATTAAACCCCTTCAGGGGCTTATCATTGTTGCAGTAAGGACAACACTGAGAAACTTCTCTTCGAATTGGGATAGAACATAAATATGTCCCATGACACTTTGAACAATCCCACCAATATTTTTTGGTCTCAATTGTTGTCTGAGCTAAATGAATAGGAATATTATTTTTATCACTCCATTCTTTAATCAGCTTTGGCTCTTTAAGGAAAATATTATTTTTAAATACCTCAGTCCTCCAGTCACATTGATTAGGACATGTTTGAAAGTTTTGATTTTCTAAATCAGTTCGACTGATCATTTCGGCTGGGCTACATTGAAAGTTGATTTTACAACAAGGACAAACCCAACTAACTACATTATTTGACTTAAACCAATATTCGGAAAAATCCCTTTCATTACTGAGGTCCCAAAATTCCCTCAAATAGGGATGTGTTTCGTTTAGTGTATTAAAATCCTGAAGTTTTTCTCTATTTGAACAAAATGGACAAGACCTATCTGTTTTTTCAAATAGAGAACATGAATACTCTCCGTGACAATTCGTACATTCCCATAACACATGAACATTAGATAATACATCAACTTGATTAGGTGTAATATTGTTCCTTTTAGACCACTCCTTGAGCATGGAAGAATTTAAAAAAGATAGAGGAGAAACATCAAAATCTTTATCCAATAACTCTTCAAATGAAGAATGACACTCCGAACAGTAATGACCGCTTCTTTTAATTCGGTTCAATAATCTATCAATAGATAATTCAAATTTGCAATGACACTTATCACATTCCCAATGAATAGGTACTGTTATATTGTAACTCAGCTTCAGTTCGTTAAATTTAAATTTGTTTAAATGATCACTATAGATTTTAGCTAAATTTGGATAGACAGATTTGTAATCGCAATGATAGGTAGTTTCATTGCAACCAAAATGAAATAAATCCCCACTTGTTAGTTGGAATAACCTTTTATTTGTCGCAGAATCTTTCCAACTTAATTGACAAGTCGGACATTTAAAATTGAACTTTCTTTTACTATTGAACGGCAAAGTAAGAAGTTTCTCATCTAATTCTTCATCTTGCTCAATGCTGTAGTTTATATAATTTCTGAAATCGGGATAAACCTGAAGAACACTCTCATTTTCATCAATGGAACGTTCACCTAATCCACAATGGGGGCAACACCTAAGATATTCATAACTGTCAAGCTGCACATCAATGATTTTCGCTTCCCAATGGTGTTGACAATAAGGGCAAGACCAATAGGCATATTTTAAACTATTTGACGACAATTTTTTGGGGTCAAGAACATTTCGTTTTTGATCCCAGTACATGTAAATAGCTGGATTATCTTTAACTTTCTTGTTCATTTCTTTCCTCATTTATAATTAGTTTTGCTGTCCAGTAAGTTTTTAATAGAAACCACTTTAGTTGATTTTTGAGGATTTTCTTGTTCAATAAAACCACCAGAATGAAAATCTATTTCTGATTCAGCAGTAATGATATTGTCTACTAGGAAATCCTCACTGATAACCTTTTGAGAATATTTTAGCAATCCCTCTTCTTTTAAAAGCTCATTCGCAATTTCTGGATAGACACTTGTTTTGATTATTTGTAATAGTTTTTGATTCTCATCACTTAACTCATTTTCTCTTTGTAGCTTCTGTTTTAAATCTTCATTAGTTGACTGTAGTTCAGAATTTAAAGCACGTAATTTATCTGCTTCTTGTTTATAGCTAGCCGCAATATTTGCTATTTTCTTATAGTATTGGCTAATTTCCACCAATGCTCTTTTCATAGAACCTGGAGTACGATTTTTTGCTATAAAATTGTCAGGATCTATGGTCTTGTAAGTAATCACAGTCTCATAATTTTCATCTTGATATTTAATTTCACTTTCTTTTAAAAAATCCCTGAATCTTTTATTACGTCTAATGGTTGTATCCGCAACATTTTGATAGCCATGATTCCTCACATAGTCACCGAACCGAGGAATTTTTACCAAGCTTAAATCACAGGAACACTGGGAAATTAAATACTGTTCAAACAAATGAATCAATTCATCATCAGAAATTGATTTCTTTCTAGCCATTAGACTTATTCTCCTCTAAAGATAGTTGTTTAGCATTTAAGTAATCTTGATAGGTATTGCTAACTGTTTTTAATTTCAACAAAGCTTCTCCAATATCTTCAATATGACCCTTCCCTTGTCTAACTTTTCTAATCGCTTCATTTACAACCATAGCTTTTTCATCAACTGACTTTTTAAATGATTTATCCATTGAAAAATAATCTTTACCTGCTTTACGGTAAAAAGGACAGCTCGTACAAGCACCTAGTTCTGCATGCTCACTAATAACTTTCAGACAATCTGAATAATCACCTTTCGCAAAGCGGGGTGAGTAACACCGTCCTTTATTTTCTAAAGTGATGTATTGTCCTTGTGCTGTATAAAATGGCTGCCTCTTACTTATGGCGTAATTCGTGTTTTTACTCGTTAGTTTACGATACATTTGATAACTACGACATTCAATAAATTGGCTTAAATTTGAAAAATAGTGAGATGAAGTTGTCACACTTTCATGACCAGCTAAAAGCATAGCTGTAACAGGACTAGCCCCTTCTGCAATTAAATTGATCATTGCAATATGTCTCGTATCACCAATATGAATCAAATTAATCTCGTTTTCATCTAATCTAACTGGAAAACTAAAATAATTAACTTGATAACCGTATTTTTGAGAAATTATCTCATTAAAAAAATACCTCAAAATAGTATTGAGATTAGTGTAAGTTAAAAATCGGTTATTAACACCTGTTCGACGACCCCAACGATTATAATGGGGATCGGTCACAAATAATGTATCTAATTTAGTAGACCGATCATTTTCCGTAAGTTTGAGATAAGTCTTTATTTCAGAAGCTAATGAATTAGTAATTTCATAAGTATTCAAAATATAATCTTCAGAAATTTTATGTTCAACAAGTCGATCCCTTCCTTTGATTATATTTCTCCTTAATGTAAGAAAATATTTTCCATCTTTCTCGGTCAAACAGTTTCTTTGAATTAAAAGAAATTCTCTTGGCCTTAAGGGTAAAATCGCTGTAATCTGCCACCAGAGATACAATGGATAATAAAATAGACGTTCTTTCTTAGATAATGTTTGAGACCAATAATCATTTAAAATGTCATTAAAAGTAAAATAGGATTGAAATTGCGCTAATTGTCTTTGCTGTTTTGACTTCTGCCTTTTTTGAAGGTTGAGAGTTAATTTATTATCCAATTGCTCCAATAGTTGACTTAGTTGAATATCATCTGAACAGGGAAGATTTGAGAAAAAGTCAATACATAAACCAGGAAATATTACAGAGATATTTTCTAAATCTAAAAACGTATCTTTGGTTGTATTTTTGATAATACGTTTAATATCTCTTAGAAATAGCTGCAAAGTTTCTAAAACATGTTGTTTCATTGAGAAAACAATAAAACTTTTTAAGTAATCGATAAATTCCTTATAAGGCAACTGAAAAATTGATTGATAAAATCTCCTATATTGAAACTCAGGAATGTTAAAAAACAGGCTAATATTGGCATATTCATTTGTAGTTTCCCATTTCTTATGATCAAAATCGTAACTTAGAATAATTCCTTTTTCAAAATAATCATCGAAAACTTCTTTTGCTCGCAGAACACAATCACAGTTAAATGGTTCAAAATAATTTTCAGTTTTAAAAAGTTTAGCTTGATTGTTCAATTTATTAACTCCTTTATTATTTCTTCGTAATCATGCAACACGTCATCCCCATATTGCTCGCATAAAGCTTGCAACATTTCAGTTAAACAAGGTTTTATTTGTTCTTCTAAAATACTCCGAATTTTACCTTTTTCTAAATCAGTTCGAACTCTAGAGTATTGTTTGTTCAAACGATTGAATTCTCCTACTAATAACAATAAAGTAGATTTAGTTTGTAGTTCATAATGACAACCGATGCAATGTTGTCTATCGTCATATGGACAAATCTTTCCAAGTGCAGACAAAAGACACATGCTTTCACCTTGTTTTGAGAAGGCTTCACCGTTTCCTATACGATGACAAATAGTAAGAAGTTGATTAGGCTCTGCTTCTTCTACCAAAATCTTTAATGCCTTTTGCGATTTCACTTCTGCCTGAATACTTAAAGCCAATGTTTTTTCGATCTCATTTGGTGTCAAATCTAACTGTTTAATCATCTGAGTTTGTTGACTAGGACTTAATTCTTTATACTTTCCTCTGGTAACAATCGTCAGGAGCATTGATGGAATCATAGATAAAACACCTCGTTCAAATAGTTCTCTCGCAACCATTTCTGGTTTAAGCTGACTTAGTTGGGCATCTTTTAGGTACGTTGTTGTGGTTTGAGCAAATTCATCGAATGAACCTTTATGGCTACGGGCTAATGCAGCTAAAAAATAGCCTTTAATATTTAACTCAGATTTTTCTTGCAAAACATCATCTGCTAACATGGCAACAGTTTGAAGATAGGATTTATTTGCAGATCTAGAACTAAAATTCCTTTCAAGAAATAAGTCTCCAATTTCTTTCCCCATATATCGGCTAATTCGTTTATATTCTTTTATTTGTCGAATTAAAGGTTCATTATTATTATCTTTATTCAACTGATAATGAGCTTCACAGATAGCCAACAACGTTCCAATCAATACTTGACAGCTCTCAGGGACCTGAAATTTAATCTGACTAATATTTTTAGTTCCCTTTGTTTTGTTTGGAGTAATATTTAAATAAGTTAAACGAGTTGTAATACTTAAAAGAGTTCTTCTTGCCTCACTGCTACTCCAATCCCCACTTCTAACTGATTTTAGAACTTCTTTTGGTGTTCTAGGAAGTTGTGGATGCCCAAGTTGTTCTAAATCTGTTCCACGTAGCGCACATATAAAATGAAGTGCTAGAAATAGCCATGTATCTGCGTAGTCTTTTGAGATTGCTGCTTTATAAAGCATATCTTCTTTTCTAATGTAATCGTCATTAAAAAGAAAATACAGTAATTCTAAATATTCGTCTAACTCATAAGCGTTAGTCTCCTGTTCTAATGTGTATCGAGGTGTAAATTCATATCTTTTGTGATAGTTACATCTCGTTTTATTCATTAACCACTTTAAAAAATCAATAAAAACTTCGCCTTTTTGCTTTTCAAGTGCATATACTGCTTCTTCAACCAACAATTCAATTTCATTATCATTACAGAGGAATAAATCTCTTTTTAGATAATAAGCAAGAAAATCTTGAACATAAAAGATGTTTTCTTTAGATAAGTTGCTATCTTCTGAGTATTGCTGAAAATATTTGTAAGTTAATGGGAATTTTTGTTTAAATATAGGCTGAATTCCTGCTAAACCAGTTGGTCCAAGAAGATAATTGGTTATTTTTTCTATTAATAATTGAGCCTCTTTATCTGAGATAGAATAGTTATCCAAATCAATTTCTATGTTAAACCAATTGTTATCAACTAAAAACTTACTAATTTTGCCTTTATACTGTATATCGTTTTTTCCGAGTTCACTTAACAGATTTTCAATCAAAGATTTAATTGAATAAGTCATACATTACCTTTCTAACTTATCACCAAAAAGTTCATTTGCTTGCCAATTCATATAGTCAAAAACGCCATTGTTAACTTGACCATATTGTTTTGCGATTTCACCTTTATTTTGCAGGTAAACCCAAGCACTCTCAGGAGATTTATCACCTCTTGCAGACATGAGTTCACTAATCTCAGAAACCCCAGATAAGACTAACTGTGTCGTGTACCAGTGTCTGAAAATATGTGGGGAAATATTATGTTCCTGTAAAAGTTGACCGAAGAAAACAACCTCTGCATCATCGGACTTTAAGAAGATTGGGATCATCTCTTCACGAATAATCTTACGAAAACGTTGATAGTATACATCGTATGATAATGCTTTTCCTCGTCTGTTAAGATTTAATGGCCCATAGTCCTTCTCATACTTCTTACCTTCCAGATAACTCATATAGTCGTTATAAGTGTCTAAAAAGACCTCCAAGAAGATATAAGGTACTGCTTGAAGTCTTTCCTTTTTAATCCGTCCAGTCGGCTTTAAATCGCTTCTAAGAGGTATTTCTTTTCGTAGATCGATCTCAATCTTAAATACTTGACCATCACTTTGGTGAAATAAAATACCTGGTCCTAGAGGACTATCTTCACGTCTTACGTTACATGCTTCTGATGGTCTTAAGCCAACAAAGGCCCCCAAGGCCACAACCATGAGTAAATCCTTATGATAGTGTGCAATGTGAGAAAACAACATCTCAAAAGCACTATTTGGCATATCGCGAAAAATAGCTTTCTCAGTGTTGCTATCATCCACGTAGATTTCAAAATTTGGTTCTTTACGCTTTATAACCCGTCCTCTACTATTCGTAAAAGTTGTCGTAGTATACAATTCTTCTGCTTTTAACTTAGCCTTTCCCTCTCGCTCACTTAAATAAAGAGTTAAGAAGTAGAGAATTGCATTTACGCATTTTTCAACAGTGCTTTTCTTTCTTTTCCCGCTATCTTCAGGTAACTGAGATAATCCATAAAGCGTAAAAAACTCTCTGACCATCTCAAGTGTAAGTTGATCTACACTTTTAAGTCCAAGAGTACCAAATATGAAATTAAGAAACTTAACAACGTAAGAAAAGCGTTTATTCCCATCATCTGAAATCGACTTGATTCTTGAAGTAGATTTAACATAACGATGAAAATCAGTAAATTGTAAGTTGCCGTCATCGTGTTTCAGAACGATAAATTGCTTTGTCACGATGTTGTTATCACCTAAAACCAGTGAATGTTTATATACAACAAATCTCATGTTATCTCCTTGTTTAATATGACTGAAGGTTCTGACTGGGGTTTAGGATGTCAATACACAAAAAAACGATCAAATCAGTACCATTTTCCTTTGTGCTCTAAACTGCATAAAGGGAATATCGATGAGTACTTTCATTGATCGTTATTATTATTTAAATTAATTCAATAATAAAAGTAACTTCATCAAAGTAATAAGAGCAATTAATTAGCTCAGCAACAACGATAACCACAGCAACTCCTTCTAAACGATGAAAGGAATATCCGCCGTGGCTATCTATTTACTTTTTTTCTTTTACTTTTGTAAGTTACTTTTGTTATTTTTACTTTTTCTGTATTATATCATATTTTGATTAAATTGTCATCTGAGATAGTGATTTTAAAAAAGCTGGAAATTTTTTCAATTGTATATTTTGACAATAAAAAACACTTTAATATCAATTTAATGATTTTAGAGCGTTTTTAGCTTATTTGATTTTAAAGTTGTCGTCTATTCCTCAGAATTACTTGAAGAACAGGAAAAATTCGACAACAAAGTAAGTCGATCTATTCAGTTATAAAACCTATGAAGGTCTTTCTGCTGGAACTAGCCACTCCTACTTTGGAGATGTAGATTATACTCTTACTTATTCAACTGATAATATCCCTCATGATTTCTCCTCATGATGCGTCTGTGGGACTCAAAAGTTTTGGGAAACCTTTTGAGGATTAGTTTCGTTTCACTAACAAACTCACACACTCCACATGTAGTGTTAGTTTTTTTCTATACTAATAGACGAAAGAGAAAAAAAGTGATTTTAGAATTATACTGTAGAAATAAATATTAACTTTGGTAATGACTAACTTTCTAAAATATCTTCAATAAGCGGTTCTATCCTCTGGATAATAAATCAGAAATTCTAAACTGCATGTAAACTCTATACAATTCAAGGTACTTCAGAAATCAAACATCTTCAACACTATTTTCAACTTATCTAAATAAATAAAATAAGGAGGAAAGTTTATTAACCTTCCCCCTTATGACTTTTTGAAAACCTCTTTCAAGGATTTCACGCCGTCGTGGCACTAAAATATAACTATATTATTCTATCATAACCAGCAACTTTTTGCAACACTTACTTGCCAATTCTATTAAAAAAATTTTTATTAATATCAAACTTCAATAGTAACATATTTTTTAAATAATATGATTGAATAGCTCGATCAATCCTTTTAAGAGAGAATCTATTAAAAGAATTTAAAATTTTTAAACCTTGATAAAACTTTAAAACTCTATTATTCCTTTTAGGAGTAAGTAACAAATCAGAGATAAAAAGTCTATTGATTAGAATACTATTTCCCGTCCTATATCTGGTTATGAGACCAAAGTGTGCCAATTGGTTTCTCAACTCACGCAGTATTTCACAAGCGTTAATAAATTTTTCTCGACTCCCACTAATAGAGGAATCAAATCCCATCTCACTCATAATTTTATTTTGTATAGCAATGTCTAATCCTTGGAATAAAACCAGCAAGTCATTCAACATTAGTGTATCAATAATAACCCAAAGCGGAGGATTTTTATAGCTAGAAATATATGGATATTTAATTTTACAGAAGTCTGAATAAGATAATTCAAAAAATCTTCCCTCTATGTTATTAATTTGAATCGTCACATTCATAGAACCGTTTAATGAAGAAATATTACTAGGAGTATTAGAAGCTTTTATTGAAAATCTCCCTCGATATTGATTTATTTTAAGGTCATCAACTATTCCATCAAAATCACCTTCTAGGTTGTAATATACATCTCCGTTACGAGTATGAGAGGTACTAATTTTACCTGTAAACATTACATCTTTAATCTTGGCAGAAATAGTATGCACTCTAAAAAAAGAATGCGTTTTTTTATTATCTCCATGAGTATAAAAATACTCTGTAAAAGAATTTCGATTGTGTGCTATCGGTAGCACATAACAATTGATATCTAAATACTTTAAGTTAGAAGCAATACCATTATTGCAATGAACTTTTGAAAATTCGTATGCAATTCTCGACTTCAGTTCAACCTCAATCTTTTCGATTTCTTGAAATAGGTACTTAGCTATATTTCTATCCAATGTGTATATTCTCTCAAAATCTTTAAAAGAGACTCTTTTCATATATTTTTTAGGGTTAGAGGTCTCCAAAAAAATAGTTTCAAAACCATTTATAGAATTAAAATAATTTTTCTGCTGAATAAAACTTACCATCCCTGGCTCATCGGTAATCTTCAAATTCCTGCCCCGTTGAATCAAAATCTGCTCTTCAATAGTTTTAAACGCTTTTTCTCTAGTCATATTTTATTATCCATCTGCAATATCTTTGATTATATTATATTTTCGAAAATATAACTATCAAATATAAAAGCCTTAATAGTTATTTTTCTTGTTTACTTTCAAAGTCATTCAACAATTTCAGTATACCACAAAAACGCAAATTAGGCTGTAACGAAAATGTTTTCCAGCTGTTATTACAGCCTTTCTTTTTCTATAACTGTACCTCAGTTCCCTCTGTGAAGGGTACTCTAATTTTCCTATCCTCTTAAATGCTGATGTGGTCTAGAAGTTGATTCATCATAACTCATTCAAATTTATCTAAATCTAGTATCTGATACATCTGCTTAGCATAGTCCTTATGAAGAAGATTTGTTGCTTGCTCTAGCAAAATAAAAATTACTTGATACCTCTAATCACGTACCTCTCATCATAGATTTTATAAATTACAAATAATCGTAATCCACCTACTTGTCGTCACGATGCAAACCGCTATATATTATCAGCTACTGATCCTTTTTAAACGTTGGATAGAATTTGTTTATATAGGAGGTGAAAGTTTTGACATCAATGCTACAGCCCCGTTATAATGCATCTGTGGGACTCAAAAGGTTTGGGAGTTCAAAGCTCCACTGGAGCTTTGAAATAAAAAAGCGAGAGATTTAGCTACGTTTCACTAACAAACTTACACACTCAATATGTGGTGCTAGTATACTCCTATATTAAAGAACGAAAGTAACTGAGTTGTTGTTTAAAATTAAAATGTAGAATGAAACTATTTTATAGTTACCATTTTTCAACTTTATAGCTGATAATTGTCACTTAAAAAATTTACTTGCTAACTTGTAAACTTGTTGAGTCTCTTTACTTTTAACGTCCCAACTACCAAATTCTTCTTTAATCAACTCTTTTATTATTCAGCTTTTTTCTCAATCAAATACCAACTAGGAATGATTTGCTTCATATCATCATACCATTCTAAAATTTCCTTAGCTTGATTTTGCATTACTGCTATTTCTTCAACTCCGTAAGGTACAGCCCAGGGAAGTGCTCCCACTAAGTTACTTAGAATATAGATAGCGAGAAGCTTCCAAAATAAATCCGGAACCTTATGATCAAAATATCCATCTATCATACCAGACGCAAAAGAGGGAGAGACTTGAGCAGACCATACAATACGATTGAATTCCTCCCAAGGATCTCCAAGATCAAATCGATCAAAGTCAATGACATAAATTTCTCCATCTTCACCAATCATGAAATTCCCGATATGATAATCTCCATGTTGGAAAACCTGAGGTCTATCTTTTAACAATTCTCGATTTGCATTTAAAAACTCAATAAAGGTCTGACCATTTTCATATTGAACGGGACATTCTTTGTATTTGGAGATTTTGTCATCAATTTTTCGATTATAAAAGACCTCCCAATCTTCACGAACTTCTGTAATAGGGAGTGAATGAATTTTTTGAAGGATTCTTCCTGCTTCTACTCCGTAAAAGTATTGTTGTTCTTTTGAAACAGTTAAAATGGTTTCTCTTGCATCTTTCCCGTCTATCCATTCGTGTAAAGAATGCACTTCGTCATCACAGAGTTCTATGCTAATTGGTTTACACATCGGAACTCCAAGAGAAGCCACCTTATCCATCATATCAAATTCAAATTTTTTAGAATCTAACTTATCCTTATCAGAAACACGCAAGAAATATTTTTGCTGATTTTGATCTGTCACACAATATTTTTTATCATCTGACCAGCCTTTATTTATGGCTATCTTACTAATAAAATTCATCAAGCACTCTCCGATTCACCTTCCAACACTTCTTGCAGTTTTCACTAGTAACCCATCCAGTTCGTCTACACTTTAGTTTCCTATATGTAAAAATATCTTAATAATGCGCTATCTAGTTGCTTTCCCTAATAATAAAATTAAAATGTGTCTCACCGTATCTGAAAGCTGATAAACTAAATCGTTATAAAATTCAGTTGATGATTTAATAATCATATCGATTGTTTCTATACTTCCTGGTTTCCTAATCAACTTTCAAATATATAGCGTTTTCATTTTTTTCTTATCCTATTATATCATTATTCAAAATAAAAAACTGCAACTTACTAGTTGCAGTTAAACACAGATTTTCTTCCGTTCCTTCTAGAAATTTATAAGTTAACTTTTAGAATTTGTTCAGTTATCAAAGTTCATTTAGCTTTCTACTATGTACGATTCTTGCTTGATAGCGGAGTAAATTTTCTATTCTACACCAAAAGCAAAAAGGATATATTTTTAATAAATTCCATTTGAAAACAATTCCTGTTCTATTATAGTAATGGTAATTCTAACTTTACACTTGCACCATGTTTATCCGTGTTGTTTTCTAATATGATGCGTCCATTATGTAATATCATTATTTTCCAAGAATTATATAAACCTAAACCATAGTTTGTAGCTGAATGTCTACTCTTATCTCCACGGTAAAATTGCTCCGTTCCTCGTTTTAAATCCTCATTAGAAAATCCTGGGCCTTCGTCTATCACAGATATTGAAAGTATCTTATCTGTAGTCATTATTAGTAATTCAATGTTGGATTTGTCTGGTGAATATTGAATAGCATTACTAAATATATTTTGAATGACTCTTTCAAATAATTGTACATCTATCATTACATCTGAATCTTCACAATTAATAGATTTAGATATAGTACGGTCATGTATTAGTGTAATCTCTCTCGCTATTTCACTAACTCTTTCGATTATTTCTGACACCTTTACTTTTTTTAAATTCAACGAGTTTAATTTAATTGACTGATTCATCTCCATCAGAGCTTTTGTATAATCTGATATACGTGTTGAATTTTTTATAATGTACTCTACATAATCTTTTTGTTCATCAGTTAGATCAGTTACCTTTAACAATTCAGCATTACCTTGGACAATAGAAACCGGAGTTTTTAAGTCATGCATTAATGCCGATATCTGACTTCTCTTATTCTCTTCTTTAATCCAATTTTCTCTTAATGAATCACTTAAGGCTTTTTTCATTATATCAAGGCTATTTAAGACATCATTAAATTCTTTGATATTTGAACTTCCTATTTCAAAGTCTAATTCTTGGTTGGCGATTTTATCTGATGCCTCTAGCATTGGCGATAATTGCCTTGTTATTCGTTTTGCCCAGATTAGAGTAGCCACAAATGCACTCATTAAAAAGAAAATGATTAATAAAAATATTAATAGTAAATCTACACTAGGGAAATATTTTTCCATCCAATCATTATTGTAGTGTGGCTCTAGTGAATAATGGATTAATACATATCCATCATTCCTTTTAAATTCTATAAATGAAGAAGATGGAGTTGAAAATCCCTCATGATTGTGAAAATTCTTAGCTTTCAGTTGAATAGCTTCATCCATATTAGTTTTTATCACTTCACCATCTGGCGATAAAAACATATAGCTAGCTCCTTTAGGTATCAATGCTTCATCAAAGTCTATTTTATTTAAAATTTTATATTTATTTTCTTGTAATAAATTTTCTGTATGGTTAGCCGGAATAATCAAACCAACACTATAAAACGCTGTAAAAGTTAATAAAGCTAGTACGATGGCACATCCTAAACCAACTCCAACAGTCATTAAGTATTTAAGAAATACTATTTTGAGTGACTGTCCTTTTCTAATTAATTCCATTTATAACCAATCCCCCAAACTGTAGAAATTGGATTTTCACCAAATTTTAAGAACTTTGCTCTAATATTTTTTACATGTTCTGATATGGCAGAAGAATCACCAATCCCATCAAATCCAAAAATCATTTCATATATTTGTTCTCTTGAAAAAACTTGTCCCTTTCTCTTTGCTAAAAGCTTCGAAATTTGATATTCAGACTTTGTCAGATGAATTTCTTCCTCCTTCACAAATACTTGATTGGAGGATAAATCAAATCTTATATTCCCTAGGTTTAAACTCGAATGTTTTTCTCTTTGTTCTCTTCTCAGATGAGCTTCTACCCTTGCTAACAATTCACCAACACCAAATGGTTTGGTAATATAGTCATCTCCTCCACTTAATAAGCCATCTACTATATCCGTTTCCATTGCTTTTGCAGTTAAAAAGATAATCGGACAATCCACTTTGCTACGTATATTTTTACAATAGCTGATTCCATCAACCTCTGGCATCATTACATCAAGTAATATTAAGTCATATTTCCCCAAACTATTTTCATCAATATCTACCGTGGTTTGGTAAATATCAACAATATGATCTCCTTTTATTAAAATATTCTTGATTAGAGTAAGCATATCTAATTCATCATCTATAGCAAGAATTCTTGCCATACCAAACCACCTCCATATTTATAAATATTTTATTATTATACCATATTCCATTTACAAATACATTTAGAGCTATTATTCACTGATTGACTTTCCACCCCACCTATTGAACCATAATAAAGAGCCAGTAAAAATGACTACTGTAATAGGTATTGCTACATATCCCCACATGGTAAACTCTTTAATTAAATATGAGCTATCAGCCAATTCACTTCCAACAATATATGTTGCAGATAATCTCGATGCCCAAGTACAAGGTAAAAAATACCAGATGTTTTCACCTAAATTGGTTATTGAAAGTAAAGCAATCAATGTTTCTACAAATCCCAATCCAATAGATGCACCACCACCTAACATAATTGATACCCACAAATGAATCATATATGTAGATAAACATCCTATAAAAACTAATAATAATTCAATTAACCAAGCCATAGTCCCTTGATTACCAAATAGCATTGCAAATATAAAAACTGCTAAACTTATAGAAAATAGGAAACTCAATAAGAGCATTATAAGTTTTCCACTATAAGCTTTACTTCTGGATTTTGTAGTTGATAGAATCACTTGAAATCGTCCAGCACTTGCTTCCATGTCAACAACCTTAGATGTGATAACACCAAATATTATTGGTAAGATAGCACCTAAAAGCACAAAATAATTCAGCATGATATCCATATCAGAAAAATTTTTTAGACTTGTAAATGTTGCTGCCCAATAAAATATTAGAGCATATAAAACAGGTAAGATAAAGTGAGCCCATGGAATCCAAGTATGCTTCAATTTATAAAACTCTGATTTTAATATATTCATCATTACTTCACCTCTTGCTTAGAAAACCATTTTGCAGTAATGAAAGTCAATAATGTAAACAAACATATTGATAAAATACAAGGAACAAGTAAGGATGTGTTTAAAATCATTGGATTTGATACTTCTGTTGGGATACCGTTCGGTAAAATACGCATAACGGGTACCATCAATCTAATCCCCCAAGAATAAGGGCAATAAATCCACATAGAACCGTCAGCTAACAAAATTCCTAACACAAGACCTAATACAGCATTTACTACAATGCTTGCTATAAACCCAAACTTTTTAGCCAGGAAAAAACAAAATGGAACTTGCCATATGTTAGTTATAACCAATAATACACTTGCGAATAATAATGTCGTGAATGCATAGTTTCCTGTTAATTGTTCTCCAATGAAAAATTGAAAAACAAATACTCCTAGCATATGCAAAATAGCAGTTATACTTAGATAAATTGAAGCTGTTAATATTTTTGAAATCCATATCTTTTTTAAATCAATATTGAGTGGAAAAATTGCTCGGTAGTTTAATTTTCTCTCTTCTTTTCTATGCATCATTGCAGGTATTAAAGCGAAAGTTGCCGGCATTAAAATCACATACCACCAATTGTATGCGTTTATGCTAAAATATGATGGCATCAATACAAATGCATTTAGTAAAGCTATAATCGGGGCAATGAGTAATATCTTCAACAAAAAGCTATGTTTATGTTTCAAATTTTCTGCAAAAATATAATTTTTCATTAAGCTACACCCTCTTTCCATTCTTTACAACATCCATAAAAAGTTCTTCTAAATTTTCATTATGATTAATTGTGTTTTGATATTTTAATTCTCCATCATGTATAATTCCTATATGATCAGCAGTTTGTTCCACTTCTGCTAAAATATGACTAGACAGAATTACTGTTATTCCTTTTTTTGGAAAGTTTCGTATTAAATCTCGTAATTCTTGAATTCCTAATGGATCTAATCCGTTTGTCGGTTCATCTAGTATCAATAGTTTAGGATTATTTAATAAAGCAATTGCAATACCTAATCTTTGTTTCATCCCCAAAGAAAATTGACCGCTTTTCTTTTTTCCGGTATTTTTTAAATCTACAATTTCTAAAACTTCATCAATTCTTGCATCAGGTAATCCAAGTAATAATGTTCTAACTTTTAGATTTTCTCTTGCACTTAAATTTTCGTATAAGGGTGGCATCTCGATTAAAGCACCAATATCTGATAAATCATTTCTACTCCATTCATGTCCTTCAAACATAATTTCACCTGACGTCTTGTGTAACATACCTGTAATCATCTTTAATGTCGTAGATTTACCTGCACCATTAGGTCCTAGTAATCCATATACTGAATTTTCCTCAATTTTTAATGACACATTATTTACAGCTTTTTGTTTTCCAAAAACTTTTGTTAGCTCATTTGTTTCCAAAATATATTTGCTCATATTTTGTTCCTCCTTTAATCTTGTAAATAGTATAAAAAATATTTTTAAGGATTCTGTAAGGAAAAAATATTTTTCAAAAAGTAGCAAGAAAATTCTAATTTATTAAACGTTTTGCATTTTTTCTTTAGTCTTTTATGCCATATTTCATATACTTCATAAATAAAAAAGGCAGAACCAGAGTTCTGCCATAAATAATCATTATTTATCTTACAACTTCAATATCCACCTTTGCTCTAAATAAAATTTTAAGGAATTGAAATATTCTCTTTCTAATCTATAGTTATACCTATTCTGTTCGAGTTTCAGCTAAATATATTCCCCATTCAGCTAATTCTTCAGGCAAATCATAAACAGTTTTTCCATTACTTTCATAGATTTCAGAGATTCCTGGGGAGGTCTTAGAAAAAGTTTTCCAAGCTGTCACTAGTTCTTCAACAAATTGAATATTATGAGGCTCAAAAAAGTCATTAAATTTCGATAGTTCTTTACTATAAATTGTCACAACATTATAGCTATCAAGCATGATCTCATCATGACTTTTATGACCACCAAATCCAAACTGACTAAGTCCATCATTAATAAGCAAATCACCGTATCTAATCAACAGTGCTAGGCATTCCTCTCTTGAACAACCATCAATATAATAAACATCCTTATGGGATTCCTTGATAATATTCTTTGCTATCACTTTTTCTCTATCAATACTGACAGGCAATTCCAAAATAAAAAACAAGGGCTCGTCATGAATCGCAATAAAATGTTGAAAAACCTCTAATATTTTTTCTGCGTGTACATTCGCCATCAAATGATGTTCAGTTAACTTTGTAAATGATTCAAACAGGTTTTCTACCAAGCTAACTTGGTGTCCTTTTACTAAATTCAACATTATGCGTCCTCCAGAGAATTTAAACAATATCCACATTTATAATTTCATTATATCATTAAACCCCTAAAAAGACTGCAACTTCCCAGTCACAGTCTCTTATAAATCTACCTCAATTCCTTCAAGGAAAGTTATTACAATTTGTCCAGCTTCTGAAATAGATTGATAGCATGTCAGACTATAGTATCCAGAAGCCATACTTGAACTATTACTCTGATTCTTACCCTCTATTCGATTAGAGAAGCTACCTTCACGCTTTTCATTCTCCCTTTCGTTTAAAGGTTTCTAATTTTTTACAAGCAGTGATACCGCCTCAACGTGGGTTTTAGAGGACTAAATGGAGTCTGAATTGCCTGATAGAGATGTAGTATTGATTAAGCAATCAACAAATTATGTACAAAACAAAAATAAAGTACACTGCTTAATGAGTGTACTTTATCCTTCTAATTCAGTTTTATCAATGGTTTAGCTCTAGTTAAGTCGATTAGTTAAATGAATTTAGACTATTGCTTTTTATAACGACTATAAATTGTATGCTCAATGTTATAATTTATCTTCCGAATCTACTTCTTCATAATTTATCGGAATTAAAGCAACTTCACTGCTTAGAGTAGATTGTTTTTCATTTTCACTTATTTGAATGGCATTTTTGAGTGAAAAAATAACTTCTCTTACAAGATTTAATAAATCTAATGTACACTCTTGAAGTTCAAATTCAGTTAGATACAGTCTAGTTTCATTATTTTCTTCACTTCCATCAATAAAATTCAATGTAATATTAGTAAACCTATGCTCTAAATAATTTCTAATAGTTTTTAATAGCTTTGCGTGTGGATTTGCTGTCAAAGAATTATTACCATTATCAAAATCTTTCGATATCCAAAATATAGATGATAGACCAATATTCTTATCCAACAACTTACCTAAATTGCTATCTGTTCTCCAAATTGAATGAAAATTTACTTGTCGAGTCTTAATTTTTAAAGAATAATATTCATTTATAAACATTCCTACTTTATCTAATAATGAATATAGTGTTTTAAAAGCTGCTTTTAATCCTTCTACTCGGATAGAATATTGTACGTATTCTAGACAATCAATAAGATCAACATTCTCATCAGCATAATGAACCGAATCAATTTCAATGCTATTAAAACAGAGATAACGCGCATAAACATATTCTTGCTTAATTTGATTAAACATAGAAATATATTTGTTTAAATCTTTATCCGATTGAAATAATAAACTTGGTAGTAAAAGATTATCATCATATCTATTTATATCGTCAGCTTGTAAGTCATTAAGTGGATTAAGATACAGCCCGTTATTCCAACACCATTCGCGATACTTTTGTGAATTAGGATTATAATCGATGGTTTTACAAGAGCATTCATCTAAGTCTTTATAATTAAGATATTGTTCGTAAAGTTCAATAAATCGCTTTTCTGCATAATCAACTCTGTTTGGATCTGAAACAGTTATGCTTGTTTCTATTAAATTTTTAATTTTTTTAATAAAGTGGAGGTGTTCGTTATCATTCAAAAAATTACGATAATGATCTAGACAAATAGCCAAGTTACCACTAGCCATTGTGAATCTTGGATTGATTTGTATACATTTACAATACATCTTAATAGCTAACTGCTTTCTACCACAAGCATCTAATAAATTTGCGTAATTAGTGTAAAGTGAACATAATAATGGGAAAACAAACCTACTGTTCTCAGAATTTATATCAACGTTATTTGAAATTTCTATAGCTTTTCTTAAGTAATAAATTTGTTGAACTGTAAAATCGGTATCTATGTTGAAAACTAAGTTATCACTTAGTTCAAATATATCAGCGTATGCTGTCCCAATAGAATAAAATAATTGAATTTTGGAAATATCATCAATAGTGTTTTCCATATTTTTTCCAAATTCTATTAGTCTATAGATTTCCTCTATATTTTTATGTTTAAAAGCATTATCGAAATCCATTGACAATTTAAGTACACTATGATTAATTGGATTATTTGTTAACATCTTCACCCCAAACTAAATATCTCGATTTTAAATTTGATTTTCCTTTATTTTCCTGTTCTTCAACTAACATATCAGATAAAAACTCTTTTATCATGTCCCAATTAAAATTCTCTTTAAATCCTCTACTACCATCAGAAGGAACATTTAATGAAAATGTTGCAAATACGGTTTCACAAGTTCTTCTTGGAAATTTTGCTAAGTAAGAATCAAAAAATGAATTTGAATACCTATAATGATGGCTATGAATAAAGTCTTTCCATGTATTTAGCATAGTCTCTTCGTCTATAATATCTATTACGGAAACTTCTTCAAGTGGTCGGTCTTCAATATTTCCCCATGCTTTTTTCATTAAATTAACAGCATCTACATCGCTCTTAGGAGCACTGTATCCAAAAATAGTTAACATATATGAATGATCGACAAAGTAATCTAATGCTTTCCAACACCAATTTATGTATCCATCGGAAGAATAGTCTTTGTTTTTTACGGGATACAATAATTTTGTTGGATTTAATTTTTTATAACATGTTGGGCAATAGTAATCTACTGTTCCAAACTCAGTATGTTCTTCACAAAAACCGACAGCTACATTCCCATGTAAACAAAGAATTTGTGGCAGGTTCAGAGTAATTTTTGAACAGCGAACATAAGCTTGTATAAGTAAAGGGTCCCAATTAAACGTAGCTATGCAATCTTTATTAGTTAAACTTAATATTAAAAGATCATAAATTGTTGGTTCATCAGGTAACTCCAACGAAGCAAAATAATCATAGAGTCTTTCTTCTAGTTTTTTAACTATTTCGGAGCACTCTTCTCTCTCAAATAATTCTGAATAGATATCTTCTAAATTTTCGCTCTTTGTCTGTAATTCAACACCAGCAAGAATTTCTTCTAAATTTAGTTTTTTTAGCAATCCATTCATAACTGAAGAACTTTTGCCGTTTTTATCACCATCTGGAATTGCTGCAATAGTAGCACCAGCACCTAGAATAACTGTGTGCGATCTCATGTCATTTCTCCTGAAAGTCTTTTGACACTATTATACCACTGTATCTACTTTATTTATGCTTCAAATACTAATCTTATAACTATAAATATTTTAAATAAAATGTACAATTGAACCACCACTTCTTCTACCGTTACTAGAGTAAAAAAATGTACAAATCAATTTCTTCGATTAGCTGATATTATGCACTAGCAAACATACAAAATACCATTCCAAAATAATGTACAAAATAAAAATAAAGTACACTTTTTAAAGAATGTACTTTATGCTTCTAATTTAGTTGTATCAATGGTTTAGGTCTTGTTTGGTCAATTGTACATAAACTTTTAGTTTTTATAGGACTGTTTCGTTTCCCTTTCTATTCTAGATCCCTTTTAAACACAATAAAATCAGCAAACCTCATGGATTTACTGATTGTTTTCTTCTATAATTTATTTTTCTACATATCGAAATGGAATCTTGCTACCACAGATCCAATTATAGACTCTATCATTGACTTGAACGTTCATAGCTTCGTGGGCATATTCTGGCATGATTAAATGCTCTTTTGGACATTCTAATCGATTATAAATGGCAAACTGTGTCACAGGATAACAGACATCATCATCTAGACCGGTAATCATGTGAACTTGTCCTTTGATGCGATGGGCAAAGTTTTTTACATCAATATAGGCCAAAGTCTGCATCAAACGATCTTCGGTCTCATGGAATGGATCATGGAACTTGAAATAACGGAAAAGCTCGTCATAAGCCTCACTGGTATTTCCAATCTCTAATACCCGTCTGAAATCCGATAAGAATGGGTAAATGGCGACTGTTCGTTGGATTCGGGGATTTAATCCAGCAGCAACTAAAGCCAGGGCACCACCTTGAGAGGCTCCGTAGCTGGCAAGTTTGCTGTCATCTACTTGAGGAAGGTTGGCTACAATTTCAATTAACTGGTAAAGGTCTAAGTAGATATCTTTATAAAAGAGCTGGTCCGGACCTTCCACGGCTCCACGGATAATCTGTCCTTTTACCGTATTCCCAAGTGGTGAGCGATCTCCGTCCGTTGAATAGCCTGATTGCCCTCTTACGTCCATAGATACAACACCATAGCCAGCTACTGTATAAGCCAGCATGTCGGACCAATCCCAACAACGGCCCATATAGCCGTGAAAATGGAAAACAACGGGAACCTTTTGATCCGTTTTTGGGAGGATCATTCTTGAATAGACAAGGCCATTTCTGGTTCCTTTAAAGGTTAATTCATAACAAATCACATTTGGAATGCTGAAATCTCGTTCTTCGAGCTTGTATTCTGGCAGTTCAGTCATCTTTGCTAGGGCTTGATTCCAAAAGCTATCAAAATCAACAGGAACGTCATCTCGTCCCTTGTATGCTTTCATTGTCTCTAGTAATTTAGGATCTTTCATAAAATCCTCCTTAGGTATGTGTAATCGCTACCAAAAATGTACCATATTTACCTAAGGATTGCAAGAGACGAATAAAAATTACATAACCGAAATTATGTAATTTAATTATAGATTCAAAAACAGACTTAATTGTTTTACTAGATCTGGATTAGTGGGTAAAGCTGAATGATGAGCCTTACGACCATTTAAATTCACTTCTGTATAGGTTTGATTGTCAAAAATAGATTGTGCTGCTTGTGCGCTAGAAAGAGGGACGATGCCATCTGATTTTCCAGCAAAGCTACCGACAAAATTAAGGACTTCTACTTCTTTTCCCAGGCGATGCTTCCATGTTTGAAAATCGTCAAACATTTCTTGATTGAATTGGTAAGGACTGCCAATAATAGCCAACTTGCTGACGGTTACCTTCTTTTTCTCTAAAAAGCCACTTTCCAATAAACCAGTCAAAACTAGTCCACCATTGGAGTGCCCAACTGCCTTGAACTCTGTAAAATAATAGTGATCAAGAAGATAGGTTAGAGCAATCTTAAGGGATTCGATTTGCTGCTTGATATTGCTGTAGCCGTCTCGATTGTTCTCGAAGCCAATCACAATCATCGGATTCGGCTCTTTCGTATTCAGTCTTCCCTCCATCTCTATAGAATCATCTTTGTTGACTTTTATTTTTAAAAGACTTTGCTTTTTTCTAGAAAAGCGATGGAGCATGCGAATGGTTCCATTGAATCGCTGTATACTAGCTGAACTCCCAGGTACAAAGATGATCGGTCTGATCGGTGGTTTCTTCGATCCTTTTGGGAATTCAAAGGGCTTGTTGTGCGAAGAAAACAATCTTGCAAAGAAACGAATGACTTGTTGAAATAGTTTTTTTAACATCTTTCCTCTAGTAGTAGTTTCTAAAAGAACCCAGAACACTGTGTTCCAGGCCCTTATTAGAAACGATTATTTCCGTTTTTTCTTATTTTTTCGCATTTGTTTGGCCATCTTATTCATCGCCCGTTTCATCATAAATTCACCGGCTTTTCCTTTGAGACCACCACCAAACATTTGGCTCATATCAGGCATTCCAGCGCCTCCACCAAGAGCTGACAAGTCAGGCATGCCACCTTGTCCCATCATGCCTTCGAGGGCAGACATATCTGGCATTCCACCAGGCATGTTTTTCGGCATATTATTTGGATTGAGCCCCATTTGTTTCATCATCTTGTTCATATCGCCAGAGAGGACACCTTGCATCATCTGTTTGGCTTGGTTAAAGTCCTTGATGAATTTATTGACTTCGACAAAGCTATTTCCTGATCCAGCAGCAATCCGACGACGACGGCTTGGATTCAACAAATCTGGATTTTCCCGTTCAGCTGGTGTCATGGATGATACGATCGCCCGTTTGCGAGCAATTTCTCGTTCATCGACCTTAAGGTTCTTCATGGCAGGGTTATTGGCCATACCTGGAAGCATCTTAAGCAGATCTTCCATTGGACCCATGTTTTGAACCTGGTCTAACTGATCGATGAAATCGTTGAAGTCAAAGGTGTTTTCCCGCATCTTTTCAGCGAGTTCAAGAGAGCGTTTCTCGTCGTATTCTTGAGAAGCCTTCTCGATCAGCGTCAGCATATCCCCCATACCGAGGATCCGACCAGACATGCGGTCTGGGTGGAAGGTTTCGATATCAGTGATTTTTTCACCAGTACCAGTGAATTTGATTGGCTTCCCAGTAATCTGACGGACAGAAAGGGCTGCACCACCACGGGTATCCCCATCAATCTTGGTCAAGATCACCCCGGTCACTTCGAGTTGTTCGTTAAACTCACGCGCCACATTGGCCGCTTCTTGACCGATCATGGCATCCACAACCAAGAGGATTTCATTCGGCTCAGCAAGGGCTTTGACGTCGCGCAACTCACCCATGAGTTTTTCATCGATTTGCAGACGACCAGCCGTATCGATCAAGACATAGTCATTGTGGTTGGCTCTCGCCTGCTCCAAACCTTGACGAACGATCTCTACTGCAGGGACTTCTGTACCAAGTGAGAAGACAGGGACATTGATCTGTTGACCAAGAGTCTTCAACTGGTCAATGGCTGCTGGACGATAGATATCGGCCGCAATCATCAAAGGACGTGCATTTTCTTCCTTGACCAATTTGTTGGCCAATTTACCCGCAAAGGTTGTTTTACCAGCCCCTTGAAGACCGACCATCATGATAATGGTTGGAATCTTTGGAGATTTGATAATGTCTGCTGTTTCTGAACCCAAAATCGCTGTCAATTCTTCATCGACAATCTTCACGATTTGTTGGGCAGGGTTCAAGGTTTCGATGACTTCATGACCTACAGCCCGCTCGCGGACGCGTTTGATGAAGTCTTTTACAACAGGGAGGGCAACGTCGGCCTCTAAGAGGGCTAGACGAATCTCTTTGGTTGCCTCTTGGACATCCGCTTCAGAGATTTTCCCTTTCTTACGAAGATTTTTAAAGACGTTTTGTAAACGTTCGGTTAAACTTTCAAATGCCATTATTTTCTCCTATTTTTCAATTCAGTGGAAATCGTCCAAAATGTTGCAAACATTCTAGTTCTTCGGGTGTGACTTCTTTCATGATTTCATTTGGATATCCCCAACAGCTAAAACCTATTTGCATAGCTTTGGAGATATCATTGGGCGAGATAATCTGTAGTCGAGTAGGAAATACTTCCTCTGCGACTAATAGTTTGCAAGGTATTCCTTGATAAATGACGAGACTGCCCATAATCACTCTCGATTGTCAATGCTTGATAAAATTTCAACCTGCTCTTGTAGAAAAGTATCTTCCGGATAGCGTTCTAAAATCTGATCAAAAATCTGACTACGAACAATGTAATCGGAATACATATGGAGTTTCATTTCGTAGTCTTCCAAAATCTTTTCTGTACGTTTAATATTGTCATAGACCGCCTGACGGCTCACTCCAAACTCTTCTGCAATTTCAGCCAAGCTGTAGTCATCTGCGTAATAGAGCTCGATATAATTCATCTGCTTGTCCGTCAAGAGCGCTGCATAAAACTCAAAGAGCGCATTCATTCGGTTGGTTTTCTCAATTTCCATACCTTTCATTATATCAAAAAAGCCCGCTAAAGACTAGCGGGACTTGATGCTTTTTGAGCTTGAAATAAGAGGATACATCATTAGAGTTTCAGTGCCAACATATTGACCGTCATCCCAGCTGCAGTTCCCATCAAGAAGATGGTATCTCCTTCCTTCACATAGCCATGATCCAGTGCATAGGCTAGGCCGAAAGGCACGGCCACCGAAACCATATTTCCATAATCACTGACAATATTGAGGTATTTGTCTTTGCCAACTCCCAATTTGTCCATGACGAGTGGTAAGGCACGACTTGCTTGGTGAGGGATAATGTAGTCTACAGCATCTTTAGAAATGCCTGATTTCTCTTGGAATTCTTGGAACATTTCTGGAATAACACGGGCAGAAAGCAAAAGAATCTTCTTCCCTTTCATATCAAACATGAAATCAGTCTTGGTTGCTTCAGAGTACAATTTCGGATGATAAGCTGTCAAACCACCACGAATTTCAGTATCATGGGCTCCCTCAGACCAGGTACGTTGCATACTGGCAATGATTCCTTTATCTTCCTTTGTTGCTTCAAAAATAAAGGCTGCAGCTCCATCACTAAACAATTCAAAGCTTTCATTTTGTTTGGGATTTAGCCCTAGGCTTCCTACTTCACTAGATACAATCAGAACCCGACGGTATTCACCACCTTCAATCAGATAAGAAACAGTGCTTAAAGCAGATACAAAACTGGTACAAGTGGTATTGATATCCATAGCAGGAATCGTCAGTCCCTTGGCCACGCGCTCATGGATCAAAGCAGCTGTACAAGGAATGGGCTGAACTCCAACCGCACTAGCCGAAACCAGGCAGTCGATGTCTGCCATTTCAAGCCCCGCATGGTTTAAAGCCGCTTCAATCGCACGCGCTGCAAGATCAATCTGTGTTTCTTCTCCTTCTTTCACGCGGTAACGAGTCTGGTCTTTGAAAGTTACGGTATGAGCTGGAAGCGCTGTTCCATAGCCTTTAATTTGCAAATGTCTTTTTACAGTAGTCATAGGATTCTCCTTTTATTGAAGTCGTTGAACACGTTTTAATTTACGTGTTGGGTCCCATTGGTAATCGATAAATTGAATACTTGGGAGAATGAATTGTTTTTGCTGAGCTAAGAGTTCAAATTGAGCAAAGATCGCTTGCTCCATAGACTCTGTCCGGTGACTCAAGGCAATGGTAATGGATCCATCTGCCAACTGAGTTACTTGATAGTCCTGAATATTTTCGACAAAGAGAATGCACCGTCGAATAAAATCCGGATAGATCATTTGGCTACTGACATCGTCTTTTTTGAAATAGAAGATATCATCTGATCGTCCTTCGATCTTTGCGATTCGAGTAAAGACGGAACCGCAAGGGCAAGGAGACTTTTCTTCCACCAAAATATCATTGAGGCGGTAGCGATAGATGGGTTGACTGGTTCGTTTGAAATCCGTAATAATCGGATAAAAGCGGCTATCATCTAGATACTCTTTTTCGACATACAAAATATCTTCGTTGAGATGTAGATTGCCTTCTGAACAGGTACAAGCTAAAAATCCTTCTGTCGCTTGGTAGACCTGATCAAGCTTGTCTAGTTGAAAAGCTTTGGCTATGATCTGAGCATCTCGATCTTCTAGGATCTCTGCGACAGAAACGACCTTGACGGGTTGAATCGCAAGTTGCTGATTGCTGACATAGTTAGCTAACTCAATCAAGGTGGAAGCTGGTGCAACCACAATGGTTGGTTGATAGTTTTTGAGACGCTCTAAATGTTCCTTGCTATCCTTGAAAATATCAAAATATTCCAAGCGGATAAGGCCTGAGTTAATGGTTTGATAGAGTTCATTGTCCGCTCGTAAGAAAAAGGCAATGCGATGACCAAATAGTTTTCCTTTCGGAAGCATCTTGGCTAAGATCGCTGCAGCCCACATACTTCTCTCTTTTTCTGTGGTGACAAAAACTCCTCGGTGGCCTGAAGTCCCAGAAGACAAGCCTACTGCTACTTCTCCATTCATCTCAGTAAAATCTCGCGTCTGTTCTCCGCGAATCGCCATTTCTAAAGCCTGATCTCGATCCACCCCTAGGGTATTGAGTTCATTGAAATGTGTCATCATGAAGGTTTTATCCATGGTCCCAAAGGATTCGGGAGAATGGGCTTGAAAATAGGGGGATTGAGAAGTGATAAAAGCATGGTAGCGCGCCAATTGCTTATCTTGATATCGCTTCAAGGCCTCTTTTGAACGGAATCGGTGGCACCATCTGGTTTCAATAAAGGTTTTCAGAAAGACTGTTTTTTTCATTTAAAATCCTTTCAATCCGTTCTTGCGGGTCGTGGCTGACCACAACTTGAATGCCATCTTGCAAGAGTGTTTCCAGCAACTCAGCTCCTTTAAGATAAGCCTTCTTATTATCCTGAACCAAGGAGGGGATGAGACGCATTTGCCCTGTGTAAGGCAAGAGGTCTACTCCCCAAGAAAGATCTGCTCCAATAAAGAGCTTGAGCTCATCCAGATAAAGACAGCCTTGCCCTCTCGCATGCCCATCGATGGACGAAACAAGAATGCTCCCATCCCCAAAAAGATCCGCAGTTGGGCGATAGGGGAAAGTAGGATGCCTTTGATCTGCTTTGAGACACGTCACCCGATCTTTGAAATCAGCTGGCAAAAACTCTTTAAAAATTAGATCTTTAAATTTCGGTTTTTGGTACACCTCATAGACTTCCTGGGTAACAAAGAAATGAGCATTTGGGAAAAGGGCTGCTCCACCGAGATGATCAGGGTGCAAATGAGAAAGAATCACATAAGTAATTTCAGCTGGATCAATCCCACGCTCTTGCAATAAATAATTGATCTGGTCTTCTTTTTTCATCTGCATTGGGGTGGCTAGACGGTACCAGAAATACCGTGCTTTATTCTTAATCTCGTAGTGATAGCCGGTATCGTACAAAATATAGCCTTTTTCACGATGGTGAATCAAAAAGACACCTGCTGGAAATTGCATTTTCTCATTCGGAATCCCTTTGAATAAGAGACCAGAATGACTGCTACAATAGCCTGCTGGAAAATAATCAATGCGCTTGATCATGTTGGACATAGTTGTCAATCCCTTCTTCAATGGTCATTTTTGGATAGTAGCCAAGTTCGGTTTGGGCCTTTTGAATATCGAGGGTTTGGCTATATCGAAGGAGATAATAGGTATAGCGAGTCAATGGGGGTTCAGCTTTCAGATGAAAGAATCGATACACCCCTTCCAGGCTATAAGCTGCACCTGCTACCAGACCTGCTGGAATTTTCCGATAGCGGATCGGCTCTGCCAATCCTTTTAGTGTGGTTTCGATCAAATACTTAAAGGTCTTTGGTTCCCCATTTGTAATATTATAAACCTGCCCGTGTGCTTCTTTTGCTTCCAGAGCCAAGCGAATGGCTAGGGCAACATTCTCCACACAGGTCATATCCATGAGCTGCTCTCCTCCTCGAATCAAAGGAATTCCAATTTTTCGACTGAGACGTAAGACACGAGGCAAAATACTGGTATCCCCCACACCAAATAATCCTCTAGGACGCAAGATGATACTTGGCACATCTGAATAGTCAGAAAAAAGTTTTTCAGACGCCAATTTGCTTCGGATATAATTGTTGAGGTGATTTTCTTTGGGAGCATCACTTTCCATGATGTTTAATTGGTCTTTTTCAGCTGCGTAAATACTAGGAGAAGAGACATAAACTAGGCGTTTTACCGCATATTCACGGCACAAGTCAAGGACATTTTGAGTGCCAACTACATTCGCCTGATAGAAGGCCTTCCAAGGTCCCCAGGCAGTGGATAAAGCTCCTGCATGAACCACAGCATCAACAGACTGAAAGGCTTGTCTTAATTCCTCAATAGCGCTCAAATCCCCTTTGATAAATTGGACGCGCTCACCTTCCAGAGCCTTCCCAATTTTTTCGTTTCGGCCAAAGGCTACAATGGAATAATCATGAGCCAACAACTCATCGATCACATATTTTCCAAGGAAGCCAGTCGCACCTGTTACAAGAATTTTCATAGTTTCCCATCCGTTCCACGTCTTAATAATCGTTGAATTTCAAACTCCAAGGTATCCAACGGCTTGTAGGTTTTTGAAAGTTTGTTTAGTCTTTCTAACTTTTCCCAAGATTCTTTTTCTAATAGGGCATTGAAACCTGCTTGAATCTCTTCGGTGCGATTGCGATGTGCTTGAAAAGCAATTCCTGCTTCTACTCCTCGAATCGCATAGTCAAATTGGTCATAATCATGCGGCAAGATCAAGGCTGGTTTTTTAAATTCGATACACTGATAAAAGATTCCAGCTCCTCCATGGTGAATGACATAGTCCATCTGCGGAATATATTCTTTGTAGGGCAGATAAGAGACGACCGTCACATTTGGTGCTACTTCTTCTTCAGAGAATTCCTTTGCCCCATCTCCTAAGGTGACGAAAAAGTGACATTCTGGATGATCTTTGGCCAAATGCTTGGTTTGTTCTAGCAAGTTCTCTTTTGCCCAAGGCAACTGGGTTCCACATGTCACGAGTACCTTCGTCTTGTCTTCGTAAGGACTGAGATCTAAAGGATAATCTTCAGCTTTTTCAAGAGAAGTTCCCAAGGGCCCGAGCCAAGCATATTGATGAGGGAAGTGTGTTTTCAACTCTAGCTCCATCATCCCAATTCCAAAGATGGCATAAGGAGAGTAGATGGTCTCCACTCCATTTTGATTGTACAACTTGAAATTGTAACGTTTTAAGCGTTTGCGTAAGAGGAAAGCCCCACAGTATTTTCCAATGCGCGTGAGTTTACGGCATAGTGCTTGTACCTTCTCTTCCTTCTTTGTGCGCGCGACTCCCATCCCTCCGAAGAAGCAAGGAGGACCATAAGGAGTTTCGATTGCAAATTGGGTTGCCATGGTGGTAATCCAAGGAATTTCCAACTCTTCTGCCACAAACCCTGCTGATAGAGTGATAAAGTCAGCAATCACAATATCTGGACGATTGACGCGCCACTCCTCTAACAATTGATCCGATACATGATTAATCAAATCCAGACTCTTGGATAATTGCCGATAAGCTGAAAAAAGATTGAGTTTCTTATCGTTATTCGCCGCGCGTTCAAATTCTTCTACTTTGTCCTCTAGAATTGGAACGACAGTGAAGCCAAGACTTTCTGCAACGGCCTTTTTCTGAGGTCCTGTGAAAACCCGGATCTCCATCGAAGGATCATCTAACAAGGGTTTAACGAGATTTAAAGTTGGGTACAGATGCCCGCTCAAGGGAACAGCTACCACATCTATTTTAATTTTTTTCATTTTTTCCTGCCTTATATCTCTTATTAAGCTTTAAACCTGCTTCTATCTATTAATTCGTAAAAAAAATCAAAAATTGAAGAAAAAATAAAAATTTTTTTAATTTTTTTTAAAATATTTCCATTTTGCCTTTACTATCACTATTTAGAAAGAATGTCTTCAACCTAAAAAAGCTCCCAAATGCCAAAGAGAGAAAGTCTCCCAAACATTTGAAGAGTTTTTTTATTACTGTGAATTGCGAGCTTAGTTATTTTCCAAATAAAATTCGAACCGCTCACCGACATACTGACTTTTTACATACTCAAAAGCCGTCCCATCTTCAAAATAGGAAACCTGTGTCAGACCTAAAATAGCCTGCCCTTTTGAAATCTGTAAGTACTCCGCAATCTTATCCTTGGCCAATCGCGCATAGATGGTCTGGTGCGACTTTCCAATCTTATAGCCATGACGCTCCAAGGTTTGGAAGAAATGGCTGGTAACCTCTTCACGATTGAAATTCTTAATAAATTTCTCTGGAATAGAGGCCACTTCATAAACAACAGGGATCCCATCGGCATACCGGACCCGCTCCATCCGAATGATGGTTTCTGTCTTATCAATGCCCAATTTGTCCACTTCTTGGAGGCTAGGAATGGTTTTCCGGTAAGAAATCACTTGGCTAGAAGGTTCCTTGCCTTGCGATTTCATAATCTCTGTAAAACTGGTTGTGCCCCGCATTTTTTCTTGAACGCGCGTGCTGGTGATAAAGGTACCACTTCCTACACGTCTTTCAAGCACTCCTTCTTCAACCAGAAGGGTAATAGCCTGCCTAAGCGTCATCCGACTCACTTGAAATTTCTCAGCTAGATCGCGTTCGCTGGGAAGACGCTCCCCGATTTTCCATATTTTTTGATCAATCTCAGACTTAATCTGATCATGAATTTGAATATAAGCTGGAATCATAACCTTGCTCTTTCTCTGTGTTATCTCTATTGTAGCGTAAAATTCCTAATTCTTCAATCAGAGATTGGTAAAGACAAGGCTTTTGTGTTAGAATAGAGGAAAGTAAATTTCTTTAAGAAGGGGATAAGATGACAAACCTATCAACTGATTTGCATGATGTTGAAAAAATCATTGTGCTTGACTACGGTAGCCAATACAATCAGCTTATTTCACGGCGTATTCGTGAAATTGGTGTCTTCTCAGAGTTGAAGAGCCACAAGATTTCTGCTGATGAAGTTCGTGCAATCAATCCAGTCGGGATCGTTCTTTCAGGCGGACCAAACTCTGTATACGAGGAAGGTTCTTTTGATATCGATCCTGAAATTTTCGAACTCGGTATTCCAATCCTTGGAATCTGTTACGGGATGCAATTATTGACCCATAAATTGGGCGGGAAGGTCGTTCCTGCAGGTGATGCTGGTAACCGCGAATATGGTCAATCTGAATTGACTTTGACAGAGTCTTCTGCTCTTTTTGCCGGTACACCAGACAAACAATTAGTCTTGATGAGCCATGGAGATGCTGTTACAGAAATTCCGGCTGACTTTATCCGCACTGGTACTTCTGCTGACTGTCCATTTGCATCGATTGAAAATCCAGACAAGAAAATCTACGGAATCCAATTCCACCCTGAGGTTCGTCACTCTGTTCACGGTTATGACATCTTGCGTAACTTTGCCTTGAACATCTGTGGGGCTAAAGGTGACTGGACCATGGACAACTTCATTGACATGCAGATCAAAAAAATCCGTGAAACCGTCGGAGACAAACGTGTCCTTCTTGGTCTTTCAGGTGGTGTTGACTCTTCCGTTGTTGGGGTTCTCCTTCAAAAAGCCATCGGCGATCAATTGATCTGTATCTTTGTAGACCACGGTCTTCTTCGTAAAGGAGAAGCCGATCAAGTGATGGAGATGCTTGGTGGCAAGTTTGGTTTGAACATTGTCAAAGCAGATGCTGCAAAACGTTTCCTTGATAAGTTAGCTGGAGTATCTGATCCTGAGAAAAAACGGAAGATCATTGGTAACGAGTTTGTTTATGTCTTTGATGACGAAGCAAGTAAGCTCAAAGATGTGAAATTCTTGGCACAAGGAACTCTCTACACTGACGTGATCGAGTCTGGTACGGATACTGCTCAAACCATCAAGTCTCACCACAACGTTGGTGGACTTCCAGAAGATATGCAGTTTGAACTGATCGAGCCACTCAACACTCTTTATAAAGATGAAGTTCGTGCGCTTGGTACTGAGCTTGGTATGCCAGACCACATCGTATGGCGCCAACCATTCCCAGGCCCAGGTCTTGCCATCCGTGTTATGGGAGAAATCACTGAAGAAAAACTCGAAACCGTTCGTGAATCAGACGCTATCCTCCGTGAAGAAATCGCCAAAGCTGGTCTTGACCGCGATATCTGGCAATACTTCACAGTCAACACTGGCGTTCGTTCCGTGGGTGTTATGGGTGACGGCCGTACCTACGACTACACAATCGCCATCCGTGCTATCACTTCTATCGATGGAATGACAGCTGACTTTGCGAAGATTCCATGGGAAGTCCTCCAAAAAATCTCAGTTCGTATCGTAAACGAAGTTGACCACGTTAACCGCATCGTCTACGATATCACAAGTAAACCACCTGCAACTGTAGAGTGGGAGTAAAAAAAGGTCCGGGGGACCTTTTTTTCATGAGCTAAGAAATAGCAAAGCGAGTTTTAAGGTCCACTGGACCTTTTTTTATGAGCTTAACATAAAATTTTTTATTAAGTATAAAAATAGGAAATCACACACAAAAAGCACTCTGACTTCTTGTCAGGAGTGCTTTCCTGCTATTTTTAGCCAACTAAACCACTAAAGAATTTGACAATGGCATTCCAGATGGCTCCGAAGAAGCCAGCAATGGCATTCCACGCATTTGTGAAGAAGTTTCCACTGTCTTTTAGAATAGCATTTGTATCAAAATTGAGATTGATATTATTAAAGGTATCGCCTGCCTTGTCTACGATACTATCTTTCAGATCCGACAAGGTCTTCGTAAAGCTTTTGCTACTGATGACACTACTCTTTGAGAGGTTGACTGCGAAATTCACGATCAAATTAATCTGATCACCTGTTACAGTTGTATCCAGCTTATAATTTTTCAGTGTTTCTTCGACGATCTTTCGAATATCATCCTTGCTTAAATCCTGATTGTTCTGTTTGGCATTGGCTACTGCCGTTTTTATGTCGGTCAATGCTACGTTTAACTTATCAGCATCGAAGTTTTTCTTACCAGCGTTTTCTTCATTGATCCCGGATAGAGTCTTTAACTCTTCTTGGGCCAGATCTTTGCTTTCTTGAGAAACTTTGGCACCATTTTTCTCAAGCGAGTAATAAATACCAGCCAAGGCACTTTCACCGGTCACTTGGATAGGGGAAGCTACTGTAATTTGAGCATGCTCCAATCCAAGTGTAACGGCTGCATTACGATACATATCTGCAGTGACCTTGGTGATATTTTGAGGTGTCACGATATTCACTTCTAGTGGCTTATTTTTGCCTAATTTTTGAATTTTAACAGAGGAATAAAGTTCCAAACTATCATCGTTGGCAACGTTCATAATCGAAGAATAAACCTCTGGTGTCATGGTCTTCCACTCTTCTTTATCTTTTGAACTATCGTAGTTCAAGAGACTCAAGGTTTGTTCGATTTGACTTTGGTCCAGCGAATAGCCCAAAACATAGTCTGGTTTGACATAGGTTTCATCGATGACTTTCTGCACATTGCTATCTGCAGAAACACGTGGGACAGCTGTAAACAAAGCCAAAGTCGTCGTTACAAACAATGCAATCTTCTTTAATTTCATCTTTTTCTTCTTTCTAATTCAAATTACCTCTGGGTATCTCATATTACCTTTCTCACCTCACTAGAGATGAAAAAAGAAGTAAATAAAGAGTTTACCCACTTCGATTTTCATTATACAGTTGATTTCTTAAAACTAGCTTACAGTTTTTTTAAGAATGCATGACATTTTTATTTTCCCTAAAAACTGGAGGCAGAACTGATCAGCTTAAAAAAGAGCCAATTGGCTCTCTGGAAAATGATTAAAACCATGAAAATAACTTCATAATCGTCATATTGGTTTCTACTAAACGAGAATAATAAATGTTACCCCCATTAATGTAGAGTTCCATCCCGTTTAAAAGAGAGATAGGGTGGAGGTAAAGATAAGTTTCACCGGTTACATTGCCAAGACTTGGCGCTACTACATCCCGTGAATAAGCGCGGGCCAACTCTAGGGAATTTGTCCCACCGTGTTTTGCGACGTAATCGATGTAGTCTTTCCCAAAATTATAGGCTTGAACGGCTGTCCAGCTATCAACGCCTTTTTTCTTGGCTTCTTTTAACTCATCTGAAAGAGTCTGAATACCTTGGCGAATACTGGCCTTATTATCACTAATGGTATTGGTTTCACCACTTGCACTCTCACTTGCCTGCATGACATCGTCCTCTCGACCTTTGGTCTCAGTATAGATCATAGCAAGAATGAGGTTTTCATTGGCCGTGGTGTCCTCTTCAGCAAGGACTTCTCTAACCAGGGAGCGGTACTGCATGACTTGTTTGACATCATGGTGGATCTGAATTCCCTTGTAGATTCCAAATATTAGTAAGATGAATAAGAAGATCTTCACTATACGTTTAATCATTATTTACTCTGTATATCCTCAATATTTTTGATCAAAATAGAATAAGTCCCATTCTCGTTTAGAATAAATTCAACAGATTCTGCATCTTCATAGACATTATTCGGAACGATCAGTTCAATTCCATTTGACAATGACAATTTCTGATTTTCGAACTTCTTCAACTGGCGACTGGCATCAATCTCTTCAAAAGTGACAGGCTCAGGCACAGCTTCTTTAACTTGGTCAATAAAACTGAGACGAGCTGTCAGATTGTCGTTGAAGAGATCATCCGCTAATTTCTCTGGAGAGAGTTTATTTTCTTCCTCAATATGGTTAAAAATAGCTGATTTAACCTTTGATTGAAATTGAAAATCGTCTGTGTTAAAGCTTTCCGCAATCTTCTGAGCTGTTTTTTCTAGTGCCTTGATCGATTTTTTAGGGGAGATCTTGGGTTGCGCCTGCAACAGATTCTCAGAAAAATAGTTCAAGAACGTCCCATTGTACTTGATCCGTTTTTCAATCAAGTGGTATTTGCGACTTTGAAGATTGATGACCAAGGCCTCATCAGCACCAGTGCCAAAACCAGGTAGATTATTTTGCGTCAGCTTAATCGGATTATCCACTTCACCACCAAGATGGGTCAGGGTTTCCCGTAAGGCAATCCGAAGAAAGGCAAAATGGTCCACCCCTTCTTTTGAGAATTGAATGAACACCAAATCGTTGGTTTTTTGATTCTCAGAGACGACAAATTCTTCCTTCCAACGATTCGCTACTGCGACCGAAGTTTCTAGTAGGTCATCTGAAATCATCTCAAGAAAAGGATTGTCCTCTTCGAAAATACCGGTCCTGGCTTCATCAGAATAAACCCGTTCAATCTTTTTGCGCAAGTATTCCTCAATTTTAGGCGTGATATTGAGCAATTTATCTGCCAGATAAAGATCGGTATCGTCGGGGCTAAATTGATGAATGATGGCTTTTTTTACGTAAATATCCATAAGATGGTTTAGTCCTCGTAAAGTGGAAAGGCGTCTGTCAAGGCTTTAACTTGGCTACGCACTTTGTCTAATACTTCTTGATTGTCCGCATTCTTCAGCGCTTTGATCATCAGTTCAGCAACGGTGCGACTTTCTTTTTCACCAAAACCACGAGCGGTGATGGCAGCTGCACCAATCCGAATCCCACTGGTCTTAAATGGAGACAAGGTTTCATAAGGAATAGAGTTCTTGTTGAGGGTGATATTGACTTCATCCAACAAGTTTTGCGCCACTTTCCCATTTTCAACGACTTTAGTGACGTCGACAAGGAAAAGGTGGTTCTCTGTTCCGCCTGAAATGACACGGAAATCAGGATCTTGCAAGAAGACATCAGCCATGGCCTGACTGTTCTTAATCACGTTAGCTGCATACTCTTTAAAGGCAGGATCCAGCGCTTCTTTAAAAGCGACAGCTTTGGCTGCAATGACATGCTCCAACGGTCCTCCTTGAATACCAGGGAAGATAGCTGAATTAATCTTCTTAGCCAAGTCTTCATCGTTGGTCAAGATCAGACCTCCACGAGGGCCACGAAGGGTCTTGTGAGTGGTCGTAGTCGTGATATGGGCATAAGGAACCGGACTTGGATGAAGACCCGCTGCCACGAGACCAGCAATATGGGCCATGTCAACCATGAGCTTTGCTCCTACTGCATCCGCAATCTCACGGAATTTAGAGAAATCAATGATATGAGAGTAGGCTGAGGCACCAGCGACGATGAGTTTTGGCTTCACTTCTTGGGCTTGTTTTAGGATGGCATCAAAATCCAAGAGCTCTGTTTCAGGATCTACACTATAGGACACAAAGTTATAGGTTTGACCAGAGAAGCTCACAGAAGCTCCGTGCGTCAAATGCCCACCGGCAGCTAAATCCATCCCCATGACAGTATCACCAGGCTCAATCAAGGCCATATAGGCAGCACAGTTTGCCTGACTTCCTGAATGTGGTTGAACGTTGGCAAATTTAGCACCAAAGATTTCTTTAGCCCGTTCGATCGCGAGACTTTCGACCACATCGACCACATCTGTCCCGCCATAGTAACGACGACCAGGATAGCCTTCGGCATATTTATTTGTCAGAATAGACCCTTGAGCAGCCATCACTGCCTTAGAGACGACATTTTCAGAAGCAATCAACTCAATATTGTTTTGTTGGCGTTCTTCTTCTTTAGCGATCGCATTCCATAGGTCTGCATCATAGGCTTTGTAATCTTTTTTATCAAAAATCATAGGTCTACTCCTTTATAAAAAATTATTTATGTACATTATCACTGAGGAAGGTTATCTTCCTCAAAAGAAAGCTCGGGCACTTGTGCAAGCAAGTCAGCTTTCGTAATAGAACCTTGTCGTAAAATCCTCGCTTTGGCCCCAGAAATATCTAGGATAGTCGAATCTTGGCCAGTAAGGAAAGCATCATCCTCAAAGCCAGGAATTACCTGATCAAATTCTTTTATAATAGCTTCATACTTTGTTCCGCTAGCGTGTCCAGATAGATTTGCAGAAGGACCAACTAAAGGACCATATTTACGAATTGATTCCAATGTCTTTGGATGGGCTGGCATCCGAAAGCCAACCGTAGACATCCCTGAATGAATCCAGTCAGGCACCTTTTCATTTGCTTGAAGAATAATAGTTAAAGGCCCAGGTAAAAATGAATCAATCAGTTTTGTTAAATAGCTAGGTTGATTTTTCGAATAAATTCGAATATCTTCTTCGTCTGCTACATTCAAGTTCAGGGCTTTCTCTCTAGGTCTACGTTTTAATTCGTAAATATAATCAACTGCCTCTTGTTCCAAAGCTTTAGCGAAAATACCATAGACTGTTTCAGTTGGCAGAATAACCGCACGTCCTTCTTCTAATTCTTTCTCAATGTGATCCATTGTCTACTACTACCATTCTATCTTGTCCAAATTGGTCTTTCAGAACGCGAACGCGTTTGTTGGGAAATGCCTTTTGAAAGAGCTCTTTTACTTTGTTCCCTTGCTTATAGCCAATTTCTAGATAGATCTTTCCTTCTGGTGTTAATACACTTGGTGCTTGCTGGGCAATCTTTTCGTAGATAGCATATCCATCACGGTCTGCAAAGAGAGCTAAGTGAGGTTCAGAGGCTAATACATTGGCTCCTACTTCTTCTACATCATCACGCGAGATATAGGGTGGATTGGACACAATCAGGTCATAGGGACCTGCTAGCTGATCCAGAACATCCGAAGATTTAAAGGAAACGACTGCTTCTAATTGCTGGGCATTTTCTTGTGCAAGCTCTAAAGCCTTTTCTGACAGATCACTAGCTTGAATCTGCCAGTTAGGTCTAGCAAGTGCTATGCTGATAGCAATGGCACCACTTCCTGTTCCAATATCCAGAACTCGTAAGGCTTCTTCATCGTTTTCCTCAAGTATGAGAGCGACCAACTTCTCAGTCTCTGGGCGTGGAATCAGCACGCGCTCATCAACTGTAAAAGCATGGCCACAAAATTCTGCACTCCCAATAATATATTGGGCAGGGATGTGATGTTTCAACTGCTCAAAGATGGATAGAAGCAAGTCCTGATCCTCTACTTCCACTTCTTTTTGCAAGGCAAGGACAAAGTCTGTAAAGGTCCAGTTTTTTAAAGCTCGATACGCGAAGGAGAGGCTTTCTGCTTCCTCTCCAACGGCTATTAATTCTTCTTCATACTGGACTAATAATGATCCCAACAACATTATTTATTCAACTCTTCTAGTTTTTGTGTTTGATCATACAAGACCAAAGCATCGACCACTTCATCTAATTTACCAGATAAGATAGTATCCAGTTTTTGAAGGGTCAAGCCAATCCGGTGATCAGTCACACGGTTTTGAGGGAAGTTATAAGTCCGGATCCGCTCTGAACGGTCACCAGTACCGATAGTTGACTTCCGCTCAGCGTCTTGCTCATCTTGGGCAATCTGAGCGAAGTGGTCAGCCACACGCGCACGGATGATCTTCATGGCTTTTTCACGGTTCTTCTGTTGGGTCCGTTCTTCCTGCATCTCTACCTTGATATTTGTTGGCAAGTGGACGATACGAACGGCTGTTGCGACCTTGTTGACGTTCTGTCCACCCGCACCAGATGCGTGGTAGATGTCAATTCGAAGGTCTTTTGGATCAATGTCGTACTCAACTTCTTCGATTTCTGGCATGACCAGAACGGTTGCTGTAGAGGTATGGACACGACCTTGGCTTTCAGTCACAGGAACGCGTTGTACTCGGTGGGCACCAGATTCATACTTGAGTTTCGAGTAGACCGATTGACCAGAGACCATGGCCACTACTTCTTTGATCCCGCCAACGCCATTGTAAGAGGCTTCCATGACCTCAAAGCGCCAACCTTGGCTTTCCGCATATTTTTGATACATCTGCAAGAGGTCGCCAGCAAACAATTGGGCTTCGTCTCCTCCTGCTGCTCCACGGATTTCCAAGATAATGTTCTTGTCATCGTTTGGATCTTTTGGAAGAAGTAAGATCTTCAGTTTTTCTTCGTACTCTTCTTTTTCAGCCTTGGCATCTTTCAGCTCTTGCTTGGCCATTTCTTCCAAATCTGCATCGCCGCCTGCTTCCTTGATCATTTCTTCAGCATCGACGATGTTTTGGAGTACTTGTTTGTATTCCCGATAAGCTGTCACCGTGTCACGAGTGGAAGCCTCTTCTTTTGAAAGCTCCATAAAGCGTTTGGTATCAGAGACCACATCAGGGTCACTCAGTAATTCTCCTAACTCTTCGTATCGGTCTTCTACAGCTTGTAGTTGATCATAGATATTCATGTTTGCTCCTTAATTCTTGGTTGTTAGATCATAGATTGCTACAATTTCGTTTTCTATGACTTCGCCAGTTTCTTTAAATCCATAATGGAGATAGCAAGATCTCGCTTGATTATTTTCCGGTTCATAAGATAACCAAAGACTTGTTGCTTTTCCAGCTGGCTCTGTTCGAACAAAGTCAATGACCGCATCCATAGTCGGTTTAAAATAGCCTAAACCTTGAAATCGTTTATCGATCATAAAACGAAATAACAAGTAGTTCCCCTTGCTGATCCCAATTTTCTGGTCATAGGCAATCATAACAAAACCAACCAATACTACCTTATCATAAACTGCTAAGGGAGCTATAAAATCACCATTTTTATCATATACATAGGCTTCAGCTAAACTAATGGAATTGGATGCAATAAAATTCCTTTGGTTTGGATGAACTTCTAGATTTAAAACGTCAAAATAATTCTCTATTGTAACATCTTTTAAACAAATAGACATTATTATCCTCTCTAAAACGTTCTAGACGCTTTCAGTTGGTATGTCTGGATTAAAATAATGTTTGCGGCAAACGGAGATATAGGTCTCGTGTCCACCGATCTGGATCTGCTCTCCATCATAGACAGGTTTACCTGCTTGGGTACGCAAAACCATGGTCGCCTTGCGAGAACAGTATTGGCAGATGGTTTTGATCTCCTCGATCTTGTCGGCTAACAAGAGGAGGTGTTTGGAACCTTCAAAGAGTTCATTTCGAAAATCATTTTTGAGACCAAAAGCCATCACTGGCACATCCAGTTCATCAACGACTCTTGCCAGATCATAGACATGGTGGCGTTTCAAAAACTGAGCTTCATCGATTAAGACACAATAAGGTTTGATTGCTTGGTTTTTAATAAAGCCAAAGATATCGGTTTCGTCTTCGATCGCAACGGCTTCCCGTTTCATACCGATCCGGCTAGAAACAACTCCAAATCCATCACGCGTATCGATTGCTGAGGTCATGATGACGACGCTCTTGCCTTGCTCTTCATAATTATGGGCCACCTTCAAAATCTCAATGGTTTTACCAGAGTTCATGGTCCCATATTTATAATATAATTGTGCCATTTTCCTTCTGTTCTCTCTAAAATGTGTTTCATTATCATTTTACCATAATTTTGCTGACCTTTGTATCCCAAAATGTGATAAAATAGTCCTATAAAAAATTTAGGAGGTGGCCATATGCCATTTGTACGAATTGATCTATTTGAAGGACGCACTTTGGAACAAAAGAAAGCCCTCGCTAAAGAAGTAACGGAGGCTGTTGTCCGCAATACTGGCGCTCCTCAGTCAGCTGTTCACGTTATCATTAATGATATGCCTGAAGGAACCTACTTCCCTCAAGGTGAAATGCGCACCAAATAATATTTCCACTAAAAAAACCTTTCTTGCTTGTGATAACACATAGCAGGAAAGGTTTTTTCTTATTTTTCTTGTGCTTGACGTTCTGCTTTCCGTTCTTCGAATTCTTCGTCACTCATCAAGGTTCCGCCGACATTAGCTGATTTAGCAAAGGCTGTATAGCGGCGCAACCATCCACTTGAAATCTTAGATTTGAAAGGTTTCAAGTGTTTACGGCGTTCTTCAAGCGTTACATCATCGACAAGTAAATCAAGGGTACGATTTGGAAGATCAATCACGATTTCGTCCCCATCTTCAATTAAGGCGATATTCCCACCTTCTGCTGCTTCTGGAGAAACGTGACCAATCGCAATCCCACGAGTAGCTCCTGAGAAACGACCATCCGTAATCAGTGCCACATCCTTACCAAGACCGCGTCCGACAATCTTAGAGGTTGGCGCTAGCATCTCTGGCATACCAGGTCCACCTTGAGGACCCTCGTAACGAATGACAACGACATGGCCCTTCTTGACAGTTCCATTGTCAATCAACTCAAGGGCTTGATCTTGTGAATCGCAACAAATAGCTTTACCACGGAAAGTGGTCACAGATGGATCGACCCCACCGACCTTGATAACAGCTCCATCCTGAGCGATATTTCCATAGAGGATCGACAAACCACCTACAGGTGAAATCGGATGCTCGATTGGATGGATAATTTCTTCATTTTTGATTTCAGCACCAGCTACGTTTTCTTTCAAGGTTTTACCAGTAACTGTGATACGATCACCCTTAATGGCACCTTTTTTGATCAACTGATTGATAATGGCTGGTACACCACCAGCTTCATGCACATCATGCATAGTGTAAACACTTGAAGGGGCAATTTTAGAAAGATAAGGTGTCTTCTTGGCAATTTCGTTGATATCTTTGAGATCATAGTCAATCCCTGCTTCACGTGCAATAGCGAGTGTATGAAGCACAGTATTGGTAGAACCACCCATGGCCATATCGAGCGCAAACGCATCGTCGATGGCTTCTTTGGTCACAATATCCCGTGGGCGGATATCCTTTTTAATATTCTCTACCAATTGTTTGGCCGCTTGGCGAACCAATTCCCGGCGTTCATCTGAAACAGCTAGGATGGTACCATTTCCAGGAAGAGCAAGGCCTAATACTTCCATCAAACAGTTCATGGAATTGGCAGTAAACATACCAGAGCAAGAGCCACAAGTTGGGCAGGCATTTTTTTCCAAGAAATCCAGCTCATCCATGCCCATATCACCAGCTTGATAAGTACCGACAGCTTCAAACAAACTTGAGAGAGTCGCCTGATGCCCCGTCATGTCAACGCCACCCTTCATAGGTCCACCAGAACAAAATACAGCTGGCACATTGGTCCGCATAGCTGCCAAAATCATTCCTGGTGTAATCTTGTCACAGTTGGGAATATAGAAAACACCGTCAAACCAGTGGGCGTTGATGACTGTTTCAGCAGCATCTGCGATCAACTCGCGTGATGGCAAACTATAACGCATCCCGATATGTCCCATAGCAATTCCATCATCGACACCGATGGTATTAAATTCAAAAGGAATCCCACCAGCCTCGCGAATAGCTTCCTTAGCAACATCTGCTAATTCACGCAGGTGAACATGGCCTGGAACGATATCAATATAGGAGTTACAAATGGCAATAAAGGGCTTTTGCATATCCTTTGCTGATTTTACTTGCCCTGTCGCATAGAGGAGACCACGCGCTGGTGCTCGGTCGATCCCCATTTTGATCATATCACTTCTCATCTTGTTCTCCTTCTAGTTCTTCATTTCTACCTCCTAATCTTACCACTTTGGCATCAATTGTCAAGAACTTTCAGAAAATTTATAATATTCACGGTACACAAAAAGCCTGGTTTCCCAGACTTCATTTTAGTTTGCCTGCTTTTTTTCGATCTGCCAGAGCCGAAGCTGGTAACAAATTCCACTCACGACAAGGCTAGAAATAAGGCCGATCCAATAGGCGTATGGACCCAAGTTGGTCACATGATCAAGGAAAATCCCTAGTGGGATAGAAATGCACCAATAACTAAAGACTCCTAATAAGAATGGAACGGTTGTATCTTTATACCCTCGCAAAATCCCTTGTAGGGGTGCTGCAAAAGTATCAGCCACTTGGAAAAAGAGACTATAGGTCATGAAAATAGCTGTTTGTTGCACAAAAATTGGATCCTTGCCATACAGCCCTGCTAGTTGGAAGCGGAATGTATAGAGAAAGACGAGAGTGACAATGGCAAATCCAAAGGCTGTCAGTCGTCCCAAACGGCAATATTGTTTGACCACTTCTGGTCTTCCTGCTCCCAGTTCGTAAGATACGATAATCGCCATGGTACTAGAGATACTAACCGGGAAAGCATACATCAGGGTAGAAAAATTCATGGCTGATTGGTGGCTCGCGATGGTCAGTGATGGGAATTTTGCCATTAACAGACCAACCAACGAGAAAATGATAACTTCTGCAAAGACAATTCCACCGATTGGAAGCCCAAGTCGCAATACTTCTTTCATCCCTTTAAAATCATAAGGCTGCGGCTTCCACAATTGGAAAGGTGCTACCTTGGGATGCTTGCACAAGATCAAAACCGCAATAACCAGCAAGACCCAGTAGGCCAGAGAGGTTCCAAGTCCTGCTCCTGCTCCTCCCATCTCAGGAAAATCAAATGCCCCATAGATCAGGATATAGTTAAAACAAGCATTCAAAGGCAAGAGCAAGAGCATCAAGTACATGGATAGACGCGTCATTCCCAAAGTATCGAGGAAGGTCCGCACGATACTAAAGAGCAACAAAGGTAAGATTCCTAGAGAAAGGAAATATAAATAGCGAATGGCTATTTGGGCAACAACATTTTCTAAACCGATCTGCCTGAGAATCATGGGCGCAATCCCCCAAACAAAGCCTATTAAGAGAATGGCCATACCAAATGACATATAGAGGAATTGGTAAAAATCGCCAGCAATCCGTTCTTTATTTCCCTTGCCTAAATGATGCCCAACAATCGGCGTCAGTGCGGAGACAATCCCTGTCAGGAAAGTAAAAAATGGATTCCACAGACTGGTAGCTGTAGAAACACCAGCCAAATCAAGGGTCCGGTACTGACCGGTCATGGCTGTATCGACAAAGCTGGCTGAATAATTGGCCAATTGGTAGATTAAAATCGGCAAAAATAAACTCAAAAACAAGCGCAAGCGCTCTTTAAAGTGATAGGTTAAATACATGATTCTAACTCTCTTCTCATCAAATAAGATTCTCTCCTCTTCCACTCTACTATATGTTTCCTTAAAAGTCAAAAAAACCGAAGATCCAAGGACCTCCGGTTCATGTGAGATTAGTGTTTATTGCGGTTTAAAATAGCATTGAGAACGATCGCTAAGACACTGGCAACGACAATTCCGTTAGCAAAGAACATTTGGAATCCTGTTGGAAGGCCATTGAAGAGAGTGCTGTTGTTCAAACCAACCCCTGCAGCAATCGATACAGCAGCGATCAAGAAATTGTGCTCATTGTGTTCAAAATCAACACGCGCAAGGATCTGCATCCCTTGAATTGACACAAAACCAAACATGACTAGCATCGCTCCCCCAAGAACTGGACTTGGAATGATTTGCGCTAAAGCTCCAAACTTAGGAAGGAGACCAAGAAGAACAAGGAAACCAGCCGCGTAGTAGATTGGAAGACGAGTCTTGATACCAGACAATTTCACCAAGCCAACGTTTTGTGAGAAACCGGTGTAAGGGAAGGTGTTGAAGATACCACCGAGGAGAACGGCCAACCCTTCAGCGCGGTAACCATTGCGAAGGCGCGTGCTATTAATTGGATCTTTAGTAATATCAGAAAGAGCAAGATAGACACCTGTTGATTCGACCATAGAAACTGTCGCGATGATACACATCATTAAGATGGAGGTGATTTCAAACTTAGGAGCTCCAAAGAAGAAAGGCGTTGGAACGTGAACAACCGGTGCTTGAGCCACAGGTGTGAAGTCTACCAAGCCCATAGAAGCCGCAATGGCAGTACCTGCGATCAAGCCAATCAAGATAGAGATAGACTTGATAAAGCCAGTCGTATAGATATTAACGACTAAAATGATGAGAATAGTCACCACAGCTAAGATCAAGCTTTGAACGGTTGGTTTTGGCGCATTATTTCCCATATTTCCAATCGCTACTGGAATCAAAGTCAAACCAATGGTGGTAATAACGGATCCCGTTACAATTGATGGGAAGAGATTGGCAATCTTAGAGAAGAAACCAGAGACAAGGATGACATAAATCCCTGAGACAATCAAGGCACCAAACATGGCACCACTACCATGGCTAGCCCCGATCATGCTGAGAGGTGCCACAGACTGGAAGGCAACCCCAAGTACCACCGGAAGACCGATCCCAAAGTATTTATTGAGCTGCACTTGAAGGAAAGTCGCAACCCCACACATGAAGATATCTGTAGAGATGAGATAGGTTAATTGATGAGCATTATAGCCCAAAGCTCCTGCGATCATGATCGGCACCAAAATAGATCCCGAATACATGGCCAAAAGGTGTTGCAAGCCTAGAATGGCCGCCTGTGAATGGCTTTCTTGTTTTTGCATTAGATGTCTGCCTCCTTAAATACAACCTGACCATTTTCAAAACGGTCCAAACGTGCGAGGGATACAACTGGATATCCCAACTCTTCTAACAATCCCCGTCCATCTTGGAAGGATTTTTCAATCACGATCCCAATCGCTTCGACTTGAGCACCAGCTTGTTCGATGATTTGAATCAAACCTTTGGCTGCTTGCCCATTTGCAAGGAAATCGTCAATGATCAAAACCTTATCCGATGGATCCAAGAATTTACCCGCAATCGAAACGGTGCTGGTGACTTGCTTGGTAAAGGAATAAACCTCAGCCGTCAAGATGCCCTCATTCATCGTGATGTTTTTCGCCTTCTTAGCAAAGATCATGGGAACATCCAAGGCTTCAGCTACATAAAGGGCTGGTGCAATTCCAGACGCTTCAATGGTTACGACTTTCGTCACGCCAGCATCTTTAAAACGGTCCGCAAAAGTCTGACCAATTTCTTTCATCAATTTAAAATCCACTTGGTGGGTCAAAAAGGAGTCCACCTTGAGGATATTCTCACCTAAAACATTGCCATCTTTTAAGATGCGCTCTTCAAGTAATTTCATACTTCCTCCTACTTTTTTTAAAAATCCTCTACTTCAATCATAAAACACAAAAAGGCCTGCTAAGCAAGCCTTGAAATCTCTCTAGAAAGAGAAATAATCCCGACTTACTTATTGTTAGGTGTTCCGGCACCTTGTAGAAACATCACGCCCATTCGTGAAATAAATAAGTAATTCAATTAGTGTGCATCGCCATTCCAGATGGAATTCTTAACGATCACATAGTCAACATGTTTCAAATCTGCTAATTTTCGGCCTCCTGCATACGAGATCGAACTTTGCAAATCTTGTTCCATTTCCGTTAAGGTGTCTTGCAAATGACCCTTGGCAGGTAATAAAATCTTCTTACCTTCGACGTTCTTATAAGCGCCTTTTTGGTACTCTGAAGCAGATCCATAGTACTCTTTAAAAGACTCTCCATCAATCTCTACTGTTTTACCAGGACTTTCGATATGTCCTGCAAAGAGAGAACCGATCATGACCATAGATGCCCCGAAACGAATCGATTTGGCAATATCACCATGGGTCCGAATACCACCGTCCGCAATGATTGGCTTACGCGCTGCTTTTGAGCACCAGCGAAGAGCAGCCAATTGCCAACCACCTGTACCAAATCCAGTCTTCACTTTGGTGATACATACCTTACCAGGGCCGATTCCGACCTTAGTCGCATCAGCTCCCGCATTTTCCAATTCACGAACAGCTTCAGGTGTTCCAACATTTCCAGCAATGACAAAGGTATCTGGTAATTCTTTCTTGATGTGTTGAATCATCCGAATGACACTATCTGCGTGACCGTGTGCGATATCAATAGTGATGTACTCAGGCGCATCTTCCTTTAATTGACTCACAAAGTCGTATTCGTATTCCTTAACACCGACTGAAATGGAAGCGATCAAACCTTGATCATGCATGCGTTTGACAAAAGGAATCCGTCCCGCTTCATCAAAACGGTGCATGATGTAGAAGTAACCACCACGCGCCAACTGCTCTGCCACATTCTCATCCAAGATTGTCTGCATATTGGCAGGAACAACTGGAAGCTTGAAGGTATGGTTTCCAAATTGGACGGTTGTGTCTGCTTCTGACCGGCTATTGATGATACATTTGTTGGGGATCAACTGAATATCTTCATAGTCGAAAATAGGAAATTCATTTAACATAGATTGAAAAATCTCTTTTCTAAAAATTGACCTACCTATGCGCAAGCGCATCGCTACGTCTCTTGACGTTTCCTTGATAGATTATACCAAAGATACGGACCTAATGCAACGGGAATGATTTTATAGGAAACAATGTTCGGAAATTACAAGACAAAAACCCGTTTCAAAAAGAGAAACAGGTTTTATTTATGAACATTTTGGAGCCAATTGTTGACTTCTCTAGCTACAATTTCAGGCGCCTCTGTATATAGTTCGTGCCCCAAACCATCTAGCAAGACTTGCTCGATCTGAGGATCTAGTTGCTTCAGAACTTCTTTTCTCCATTCAGGTTCTTCTTGGTACCGAGGTCCAATAAAAAGTACAGGCAGGTCCGCCAGTGGAATCCGGTAAGTCTTGATCTGACGCCGTAGACGCAATATGGCCATGACCTTTTCGAGATCCAGGTTTAATTCATATTGTTCACTCACTGGATTCCAGCGATAGCTAGCCTCTACAGCTTTTCGCGCTATAGGCGTAGGATCTACTCCATCACCAAGTTCTGCTAACACCGCTTTTTCTAAAGTCGCAAAGACTTGCTGCTGCATGAAAGACGCCGTTCCTTCTAGTTCTTCTTCAAGAGGCAGGATCTTTTCCATATCCAGATAACCCCCATCCAGGAGGATCAAAGCTCGAATCTGAGGAAACTCGGCAGCCAAATAACGAGCCAAATCTCCACCCAAGGAATGTCCCAATAAACAGATCTCTTCCACCTGGCCGATCTGACCTTGAAACCAAGCATGAAGATCTTTTTCTGTCCGAATCATTTCCCTATAGGGATCTAGAAAGGTCACAGGAAAGCCTAGCTCATCCATAAGTGGAGCCAGATGGTAGCTATTACCACCTAGGCCACCAATAAAATAAAACTGCATGTATTTTGTCCTAACTGTTAAAATTCTAAAAACTATAAGTGATCTCGATGTTTTTCGTACCACTTTCTGTATTCTTTATACGTATGGATCGGAGTTTGCTCATTTGTCTTTGGATCTGTTGCAATAACATCTAATTTATCCTGACCAACTGGCGCAAACCAATGGCGCATATCTTGGAAAATAGCTTCCGGATTATTGTATTCTCCTTGTCTAACTTCCACTCTAGCTAACCCTTTCATATCTTTATAGTAATTAGGGTATTCCTTTAGAAAATTTAGATTAGTATCCTTTCTACCGTCATCATCTTCATTATATGCTAAATAATAATAACTTATAAAACCATACTCAGTAGTTATATCGTCTAGATTGGTGTAAGAAAACGAAAAGGGGACCCATTTAGTTTCCGTCTTATCTTCAGAAAGTGCCTGCATAATCTTCTCACTTTCTAAATCTAAAGCAACTTCTTTCTTATCTTTATCGTTTTCCTTATTTACCAAAGAAAGAACCATATAATCTCTACCATTATCCGAATATCCTCTTCTTGCCTGAAAGTCCAGTTTGTATCTCTGATCATAGGTTTGTAAAAGTTTGACCACATCAATCTTTTTCGGTGGATTCTTCAAATGATTAAGATCATAGACATCAAATGATAATTCAACCGGCTGATTAGATCCTCTGCCTACAAATTTAGCATTCTTTGTAACAAAATGATTAGATAAAACATATGAACCATTAGGTCTACTTGTCTTATAAAAAACATAGCGATTCTGAGATCCAAAAGTTTCGATTTTTCCCACCTTTGTTTTAACAATCTGTACTTCATGATCTTCCTTCCACTGAACATATTTAGGCCAGGCGTAGGAATAAGCTGAGTATGCAAAGAGAGCTAACAAAGCCAAACCAATAATCACCTTAGTTCGAAAGCTGAGGGCCCTTAGGTATTTCATTCGATTAACATTCTCCTATCTATTTCTAGCGATCAATCAATTCTTCGTTTCACATTTAGCTGCATAGACAGCATCCACCATAAGAGCTGGCAATTTCAACTCACGCCACATATTGGATGTCAGAAGGTATGAAACGATTCGTTAAGTCAATCTGAGATCTCAAGCGATTTTGTTCTATTTTAAAGTCATGTCTCGTTTTGATAAATCAACACCCCCACTTCTTTGCTCTCTCAAAATCCGCGTCAGTCGGTTCTAATTTTTCATCGATAATATGGCCAGCCTCATCGTACTCAATATAAGTTACTCTCGCCCCTAAAACACAATATGTCTGTGATTTTAATGCGCCGTTTTCATAGTATTTCTTTTGAAGCCCATCAGCTGCACCGCAATCTTGAGGATTGATACTTTCAATATTTCCATTAGGATAAAACAATACATTCATTCCATGACGGAACCCATCTTTAATATAACCATAATACTCTAATTTACCATCTGGGTATAAATCATAAGCTAAACCTGTAAATGGAATTTCTTCGCCAGATTCATTCTCACAAACAATCTGCTCACAATACCATCCACCCCAATCAAGCTCTTCTTCAAAACAAACACCATTTTGAAGCACTTCTTCTTTTGTTAAAATCTTATCTACCATCATTCTTCAACCTTAGAGTCTATTTTATAGCGTTCCTTCCGCAACCAAATCATATGGGAAGTACGGAAGTCCTTCTAATCCCTTGTAATCCAATCCCTTGAGCTTGCAAATAGCACCTGATTCAAAAGACCAATAGCCATAATAACTTCTGTTATTGGTTTTATGTAAATTGTACCATCCTGTATCTCTGCTCCCTTGGTACCATTTCTTAGCCACATATTCTTTAAGCAATTTTAGAGCCTGTTCAGAATCCTCTTCTTCAATAATTTTTCTGGTAAAACCATAAGGCTTTGGAAAATTATAATTCAGTCGAATCTTCCACTCTGGACGTCGATATTGAATCAGATAATCAATCAAATAGTCCTCTGGGTCATCCTTCTTGACCAAATCTACTAGCTGATTGAATATATCCTCCTCAACATCTAACAAAATTCCAATAGAGAGGGCCCAGACCATTTGTTCATAGCCAGAATTGCCTTGCCAAGATAGTTGCAAACTCTCTACATACTTAATATACTCACCCTTGAAATTTTCAATAGAATAACCCGCAGTATAAGTCGCTATCATAACTTCTTTTTGGTACCGACATATTGATGATCTTATATTCGAAATGACAACTTTATTGTCCAAAGAAAATTTTTGGAGTCCTTCTTTCTCATCCTGTTCAATTGCTTGAATTCGTTCTTCAGAATCTTGAATGGCTTTTTGAAAAACTTGGATTAGTCCATTGATATTATTTTTATCTGAAAACGTGTCTCTTAGTTCCAACTCTATCTTCTTTCTATGTCCTTATATAGATTATCTATATATTCCACCTTCTGCAACCAAATCATATGGAAAATATGGAAATTCTTCTAACTGTTTATAATCTAAGCCCTTAATCTTGCAGAGAGCGCCTGATTCAAAGGACCAGTAACCATAATAATTATCAATGTTGCGCTTATGCAAATCATACCAGCCTTCAGCTCTACATCACTGATACCATTTTTTAGTCAAGTATTCTTTCAAGAGAGATACAGCCTTTTCAGAATTTTCTTCCTCTATAATCTTTCGGGTAAAGCCATAAGGTCTTGGGAAATTATAGTTTATCCGAATTGTCCACTCTGGATGACGAGACTGGATAAGGTAATCGATCAAATAGTCCTCTGGATCATCTTTCCTTACCAAATCTACCAATTTATCAAAAGTCGTTTCATCAACCTCTAACAAAATACCAATGGAAAGAGCCCAGAGCATTGCATCATATCCTGAATTGCTATGCCAAACAGGTATTAGGCTATCGACATATTTAAGGTACTCTTCTTTGAATCTCTCAATAGAATATCCTGCAGTGTAGGTGGCTATCATATTTTCTTTTTGGCAAACAGAGTTATCAAGCTGTATTGATCTGATAACTTTTTCTATCGGGCGCTTGTATGGATTGACACCTTGCTTTAGTTTTTCCAATTCTTCAGTACACTCATCTATGGATGATTTATTAATTTGAATTAGTTCATTAATTTTTTCTTCAATAAAAATAGAATCTCTTTTCACAGCTTATCCTCCAATAATTATATAGAGATTTTCATAGGCATTACATAAAACTAAACAAACAAACCGTAAATCTATTACCTACTATCATACCGAAATACAGTTTGAAGTTCAAGTTAGTCACTAGCTAGGGAATTAGATAAACAAAAAGAGACCACACGGTTTCTTAGAATGTAAACAAACTATCTTAAAGTAAAATAAGTTGAGAAAATATCGAAACTTTCCGCTGTGAGAAAAGTGTTAGAAACAATTGTGTTTCTAACACTCGGGAGTTTTGGAACTTTAGGTCCAAAACTAAGTCATGGAACTTCGTAGAAGTTCGCTGACGTCCGTACTCACCTAAGGAAAGTTTTTAATACGACTAGCTCTTCAATCTGAGACCATTGAATTCTCTCTTGATATTTGCTTCTATACTGAATGAACGATACACAAAAAAATCCACTCACTCAGGGTGAAATGGATTGTTTCTTTATTAACGGTTCAACAAGAAATTGAACAATTTTTCGACAATTTTTACGACCAACCAGCATAAGAATCCGATATAGCTGAAATAGAAAATGAGTGACAAAATCGTAATAATCATGGTTTCCTCCTTCGTCGATTGCAAGTACTTGTCTTATTATACCTTTTTATGCAATCGAACTCAATAGAATTTTGAAAATTGTCTGATTATTCTTTTTCTTCTTTAGCTTCTTTGGTGTCTTGATCGGCTTCTTCACTGCCTTTGTTGACAGCTGTCTTAAATTCAGCAAACATTTTGCCGATGGACTGGCCCAACTCAGGCAGGCGTTTTGGTCCAAAAATCAAGAGGGCGCCTAGGATGATGATGATCAATCCTGGTGCTCCAATATCACGTAAAATTCCCATTAGTTTCTCCTTTTTCTTGAATAGATGACTTTACTGATGGCGACACTGACTTCAAATAAGAGGATCAAAGGGAGTGTCATGGCCAAGTCACTGATAAAGTCTGCAGGGGTTAGCACGACGGCTAAGACCAGCAGAACAAAGTAAGCGTAACGTCGGTAGGTTATTAAAAACTGTGGTGTCAAAAGTCCAATCGAGGTCAGAAAAGCGACCAAAACTGGTAACTCGAACAAAAGCCCTAAAGGCAAGGTGGTGTGCCATAAGAAGGTTAAATAATTTTGTGCCGTCAATTGGGTATCAAACAGCCCTTCTCCCAAGCGCATCAAGACCTCTAAAATAGCTGGACTGACAAAGAAATATCCAAATGCAAGCCCCAGTACAAAGCAAATAAAGCTAGCTGGGATGTAAGCAAAGACTGCACGCGCCTCCTTCTCCTTCAGAGCCGGCCTTACAAATTGCCAAATCTGGTAGACAATAAAGGGCAAGGTCAGGCTAAAGGCTGTGAGATTGGCCAGCGATACATAGATCCAGAGGATATCATTCGGTCCCAGCACCAGCAGTTTTTGATGCAGGCTAGCCGTCAAAGCTTGGTAGAGCTCTCCTCCAAATACAAAGGCTACGATGAAGACGATAATATAACATAAGACCACTGCGATCAATCGTTTTCGAAATTCGACCAAATGTTCAACAATAGTCATTTCATCTGCTCTACTCTTTGCCATGTTGTCTCACCGTAACGAGTGCGATCAAGGCCACAAAGATACCTTGAGGAAGAAGAACTTCCCAGCTTGGATAGATCCCCGCCCAATCGATGGTTGGAAGCCCATTGACCAAATGGCTAGGTAGGATATTGGTCAACTGCAGGGCGTGAATGCTGACACCGAGCATCTTGAAGGCCAAAGCGTAAATCAACCACGTCAGAATGAAAAAGATTCGATGAGGTTGGATAGCTTGACTGGCCTTGGTCATGGCCACTGCAATGATGATGAGAACGGCTATGGCAAGCCCGATTCCCAGTAAGAAATTCGCGGTTGTAATCCGCGGAATGATCCCGACATAGAAGAGAATAGTCTCAGCCCCTTCACGAAAGACTGCTAAGAAACTGAGGGCAAACATCGAGACAAAGCTTCCTGTAGCCGTCACGGTCTTCATTTGACGGTCCATAAAGGCATTCCACTGTTTGACAGAGGACTTGCTGTGGAGCCAAATTCCGATGAGGATCATCATGACCACAGCGAAAATCCCAACGCCACCTTCAATGATTTCTCGGTTAGACCCCGAAGTAACGGCTGGAAAAGCTACTTGCAAAACAAGAGCGATTGCTGCACTGGCAAGAACACCAGCGATAGCTCCACCGTAAACCCATTTGAGACCTTTCCTCATCTTAGCGGCCTTAAGGGTCGTCACAAGCGCCATGACAATCAGAAGGGCTTCTACTCCTTCACGCAGAAGAATCAACATGGCATCAAAAGCGTTGTAAGAAGCTGTCGTATCGATCGCAGACAAGTCTCGGATCAAGGCTTGTAATTTCTCTTGATAGGCCTTTTCTTTCCCCTTGACCATTATAACCGGGGATTCACTCTCTACGCGCGTGTAGAGACTTGGATTGGTCGTGCTAACATCTCCCTCGATGGTTGGCCAGATCGTGATGAACTGCTTCATAGTCGCTGCAGCAGACTTATCGTCGCCGGATTGGAATTGGCTTTGCGCCTTCTCCAAAAGCTTGATCCCATCGTTCAGCGTCAAATCCGTACTGGCACTGCTAATGGCTTCTCCTTTTACAAAGGCATCAATCCCATTTTTGAGGTCATCATAAGAGGACTGGATGTTGGTGAAATCGGTAGGCTCTGTTTCAATACTACTGCGTAAGAGCGAAATGGCCGTCTCGATTTTGCCATAGTAGGCTGTGCTATGATCTCTTACCACCGCTTCGTTTCGCGTCCATGTGTTATTGAGATCTGCATAGGTTTGACGGGTTTTATCCAGATCCTTAGCCGTAATGGCCTCTTGTAGGTTCTTAAAGTAAGGAGCGAGGCGACTCACAAGTTTGTCTTTTTCCGCCTCTAAATCGACCGGATTTTGCTCTTTTTCAAAAGCGAGCAAGGCTGATGAGATCTTGGTGAGATCGTCTTTAGTTACCTCCCCTTTTATAGCTAAGGCTTGGCTAACTTTTTTCCCTGCCTTGGAATCATGGTGGTCTTTGGATTCAAAAGCAGCCTGAATCTCAGCGATTAATGCCTTGGCCTTATCCTGGTCCTTATTTTGTACAGCTGTTGTTGCATCTGTAATCTTGATAAAGAGATCGCTATAAGACTCCGCAGATACTGGATGAGTCCAGAACAAGGCAAGAAGGCCTAAAAGGATCAAGAGTTTATTCAAAGAGTGCTTGACCAAGATACCCTCCTTTCTCAACGCCTGCAAAGCAAGCAAAGAGTCCACTTCCGATATGGGTGATGTACTCGTTCATTTTATCCACCGCACCCAAGTTGGTTTGGATTTTGACAAAGCTGTTCGGATCCTTTTGAAAAGCGATAAAGATCAAGCCAGCATCAAATTGCCCAGTCTGTTCATTGATGCCATCCGAATAGGAATAAGACCGCCGTAAAATCGGTCGATCGACTTCTTTGGCCAAACGGACATGTGAATCAACTGGTAGTTTAGATAAATCTACTTCATCAAATTCGTTGGTTTTACCAAAGGGAGCACCGGACTCCTTGTAGCGACCAAAGGTGTTTTCTTGCTCCTGCAAATTGGTTCGGTCCCACGTTTCCAGGTGCATTTGTACTAGGCGAAGAGCCATATAGGAACCACCCTTCATCCAGTCCTTGCTGTCAGTCCAGACGACCTTGTCAAAGTCTTTTTCAGTCGTGACATTTGCGGTTCCATCCTTGAAACCAAAGAGGTTGCGGGGTGTTTCTTTTCGGTCACCAATAGCTGCAAAGCCTGATTTGCTCCACTTCATGGTAATGGTATTGCGACCCTTACGAATCAGATTTCGCACCGCATGAAAGGCTACTTGCTCATCGTCTGCACAGGCCTGAATAACGATATCACCACCTGTATATTTGTCCTGCAACTGCTCCTTTGGAAATGGAGGCAAATCACGAAAGAGTTTCGGACGTTTGGACTCCAAGCCCAGTTTCTTTAGAAAGGAAGCCGATACCCCAAAAGTCAGGCTCAAGCGATAGGGGTTGAGTCCCACTGTTTCACCTGTATCTGTTGGAGGCAAGAGGGCATTAGAACCATCTTTTTTGACCAATTCTCCTTCAACTAGTTTACTACTATAATCGGTCCAGTCTTTAAAGAGCTGGATGACTTCTTTTTTGTCCGTCGTGTGAAGATCTAACACAACCAAGTAGCAAGCCTTTTGCATGGCCGTCGTAATCCCTGCTTGATGCTTGCCATAAAAGGAGATGTCTTCATCCCCGTCATAAGCTTTTTTGCTGGAACTGTCTTGATTAGCGAAAAAAGCAGATGCACCAGAGAGGCCCAGCGCTAGACCAGCCCCTCCAATACCTGCTTTTTTAAGAAATTCACGACGGTCCATCTTTTTATCTAAAAGTTTTTCGTCAGCCATTTTTCTTATTTCCCATCTAAAATTACACCCATTTGAGACAACGGTTCACCAAGTTTGGTCACAGCTTCTGCCAATTCCTTGGTATCTTCCTTGGATAAATCCGTGTAAGACTTATAGTTTGAATCATCTGTCATATGTTTGTCCAATAAAGCATTAACATTCTTAAATTCTGCTTCCAAGGTTTTAACCAATTTAGCATCTTTTTTCTCAATCAAGGGTTTAAAGAGAGAGAAGATCTTTTCAGCCCCTTCAATATTGGCGCGGAAGTCGTAAAGATCTGTATGAGAGAAGACTTCTTCTTCACCCGTAATCTTTTGCGTTGCCACTTCATTGAGCAGATCGACTGCTCCGGTCAACATGATATCCGGTGTGACTTCTACTGTAGCAATTTTAGCTTTCAACTCCTTGATATCGTTCACCAGTTGGTCAGCGTATTTGTCTGTTCCATCTGTAGTATTGTTTTCCCAAAGGATACGCTCAATCCGATGGAAACCTGACCAGCCATCTTCTGATTTATTTTCATCCACATAATCCACCAAACGGTAGTCGATTTTGACATCCGATTCTCCGAAAGTTTCAGCGATCGGTTCGGAACGTTCATAGGCCATACGGATCAAGGGGTATTGCTTTTTAGCTTCTTCCAAATTCCCTTCTTTTAGGGTAGCACGGAATCCTTCTGTATCCTTGAGCAATTGGTCAATTTGCATTTCAACAAAGTCTTTGTATTCAGCTGTCGCATTGTCCAAGGTCTTCTGGTCAGCCTTAGACAACTGCACCGTTGAGCTAGTTTGCGTCTTTTGACTCGACTGTTTGCTAGTAGAATTTGCACACCCTGCTAAAAGAGCAACACTCAATAAGAGTAGACTATATTTTTTCATGAAAGACTTCTCCTCATTTGTTCTTGCCCTTATTTTACCAGATGTTTTCTCATTTTTCAATAATTGTCTGAAAATTTAATAATAGAAAAACTTTTCTGAGAATCTGTCTTTTACAAAAGAATATCCTTGACCCGTCCGATTTCGGATTCTTTAACCACCACAAAGATGCTATCACCTAGATACAAGCGGGTCGCACCATTGACCGTATAGCTCTTACCGCTTCGCATTTGCGTGGTAATTAAGATATCTTGAGGGAGATGCAGTTCATGAACTTGCTTTCCTGCAATCTTTTCGGATACAGGAATCTCAATTAAGGTTAGTTCTCCTTCTTCTTCTTGCGCCTTATCTGGCAGGAGTTGCTCCAGCATGGCTTCATAGACTGGCGCACCATGGAAGAGATCCATAATCATATAAGCTACCAAGGTGACCATCCCTAGTGGCATTAAACTTCGAATATCGCCTACCATCTCTGTTACCAAAATCATAGCGGTTAAAGGAGCTTTCGAAATGGCCCCAAAATACCCACTCATTCCTAAAATAATGAAGAGAGGAAGCTGATTTTGAGAGATAAAGCCAATGTTTTGAAGGAAAGTTCCAACGATCGCGCCTAAAAGAGATCCTAAAGCTAGAATGGGCAAGAAAATTCCGCCAGGTAGACCACTACCATAGCTCAACATACTCCAGATAAAACGGATCGTAAAATAGAGAAGGATCGATAGAACTGGATACGGTACTCGAGCTAAATCCAAAACCAATTGGTTCCCGCCACCAAGAATTTGTGGAAGGAAATAGCCGATTGGAAGAATCGAGACAAAGGCAAATAAGGAAGAGTAATGAGAGGGAACATGAAAAATCTTTTCAAGTAAACGATACAATCGACCGATATTCAGCACCACTACCTCATATACATAACCTGCTGCCCCCAAAAAGACTCCAAGAAAAAGGTAAATCCAGTACTGAGACAAATGGAGAGGCGGAATATTTTGCGGCATATGAAGTACGGGTGTTTGACCAAAGACATTGAGTGAAATAAAATTAGCAGTCAGACTAGCGGCCAAGGTCGAAATCCAAAAGAATCGAGAAAAATGATGGTAGACTTCTTCCACGACAAATAAAAGTCCTGCTATAGGTGCATTAAAGGCGGCTGCAAGGCCTGCAGCAGCTCCACTTGCAATCAAAGACCGCTCTTCAACTGGGCTGACCTTCAAATGATGGGCCACTCCTTTTCCACCCATAGCCCCTAATTGAATACTAGGACCTTCACGACCAAGCATCAAGCCACTTCCGATGGCCAAGACACCTAAAATATACTTCTTCCACAAGGTATCCCACCAGCTCACCGCCAAAAGACCCTTGAGCTCTGCTTCGACTTGCGGAATTCCCGATCCCTTGATATCCCGATTGGTGCTTATGAGACGACCAGCAATCAGTACGATCACCCCATACCCCAACAGCATCGCCAGCAAATAAAGTGGTTGACCAGACATCTCCTTGTAGACGCCTTGAACAAAATGAAAAATATGTTCGATCAAAAAACGAAAACTCGAGACGACACAGCCCACAACGATCCCAACCAGAACACCTCTGACAATATGTGCCACAATCGAACTAGAGGCAAAACGAAATTCATTTTTTAAGGCTTCTTCTTTTTCAGACATTCCCTAACTCCTTCAAACTCTTATCCTATTCATTATACCTTATTTCACTGCCTCTGCATACATGGAAAGACAAAAAAACAAAACTAGCACTGCTAGCTTTGTTTTTCATTTAGTCATTATTCAGCAGTTAAAGCTGCCATTGTGATGTAGTTGTATGGTTTGTTGAAGTGTGGCAAGAAGAACAAGTCAGTCAAGGCTAACTTATCAATCGTCACGTGTTCTTGAATTGCAAGTGAGAACATGTGGATGGCCATTGAGATGGCGCTATCACGTGATACCATTTGAGCTCCAAGAATTTGACGAGTGTCTTTGTCATAAACAATCTTGATACCAACTTCATAGTTATCGTGTTTGATAAATTCTGGTTTTTGAAGGTCATTGAAGCCTGTTTCAGTGGCATTGAAGCCGGCAGCTTTTGCTTTTTCAAGAGTCAAACCAGTTGAAACCATGTGAAGGCCGTAGATAGAGATACCGTTAGAACCTTGAACACCGATTCCTTCCAATTCATGACCAGTTGCATTGTAGGCACCAACAATACCTGAACGAACCGCATTAGATGCAAGTGCGATGTAGCTCATTTCACCACGTGCATTGTCATAGATAGTCGCACAGTCACCAACTGCATAGACCCCTGGAAGTGAAGTTTCTTGTTTCTTATCGACGAGGAAGGCACCGTTGCGGAAGAGTTCAATCTTACCATCTGCAAGAGCTGTATTTGGACGGAAACCAACAGCCAAGATGACCATGTCTACATCGAAGGTTTCTTTATCAGTTACAAGACGTTCTACCTTACCATCTCCTTCAACTGCTTGAACAGTTTGTCCAAGAGCCAAACGGATGTTGTGGTCTTCCAAGTTTTTCGCCATGATGTCTGTAAAGTCTTTGTCATAGTAGCCGTTTAAGACAGTGTCTACGATATCCACCAGGACAACGTCTTTACCAAGACGTTCGAAAGCTTCAGCAAGTTCAACACCGATGTAACCACCACCAACTACGGCGATACGGTTCAAGTGTTTGCTGTTGTCTTTCAATTTTTCGATCACTTCTTCAGCGTTTTGGTACAGTTTAACGAATTGAAGATTTTCAAGAGTTGCTTTGAATTCGCGGTTACCAGGAACGATTTCAACTCCTTTAATTGGAGGAATGATTGGTGTTGATCCGGTCGCAAAGATTAATTTTTCATAAGATTCTTTGTGTTCTTTTCCATCAACTTCTGCAGTTACCACTTTGTTGTCATAGTCAATTGAAAGAACAGGAGAGTTCATGTAGACTTTTGCACCTTTTGCTTCCAATTTTTCTTTATCAGAGTAGAAGAGACCTTCTGGACCATCGATTTGCTCACCGATCCAAAGTGCCATCCCACATCCAAGGAATGAAATGTTTGAGTTTTGGTCAAAAACCACAATTTCATTTTCATTTCCAAAATTATCTAACATAGTGTTGATACAAGCTGTTCCGGCATGGTTTGCCCCTACAACAACGATTTTACTCATAGAATAAATCCTACCTTTAATTAAAATTTACTTCTTGAGTATATCATAAAAATGATATCGGTTACAAGATATTTGCTCAATATTTGTGATCTTTTCTTCAAACCTTCTGAAAGCTTCCTCTCACAGCTTTCATAAAATGTCAAATAATTTGTCCGAAAGGATTGTGAAAACGGTCTCTATTTGGTATACTGTAAGTAAGTGAAAATTGGAAAGGATAGATTTTTAGTGGACCTAAGTAGTCGATCCGAACGTCTGATGGGAACCACCATCACCGTTTCGATCTGTGACCCACAAGCGGATGAACTCCTTACGCATTGCTTTGAACTTCTTCGCTCCTACGAACATCGCTTCAGTGCTAATGATGCAAGTTCTGAACTCATGGAAATCAATCACCAAGCTGGTATTGCTCCTGTTCAAGTTCATCCAGATCTTTTTGAACTGATTGCATTAGGTACCTTGCATAGTCAAGCTAAAAATAGCCATTTAAACATCGCCATTGGTCCTCTTGTACAGACCTGGCGAATTGGATTTTCAGATGCTAGACGTCCCCAGCAAGGGGAAATTGATCAAGCCCTGGCCAAGATCGATCCTCACCAAATCCAGCTCGACCCAGAAAACCATACAGTCTTTCTGACGCGTCCTGGAATGAAGATTGATTTAGGAGCTTTGGCCAAGGGCTATAGTGCAGACTGTATCGCAACCTTTTTAAAGAGCCAGGGAGTAACAGATGCCTTGATCGATCTTGGAGGCAATATCCTCACTGTCGGTCAACACCCTATCAAACAACAGCCTTGGCGGATTGGCATTCAAAATCCAGTCGAAAAAAGGGGTCAGCACCTACTGGTCCTCTCTGTCAAGGATAAATCTATTGTCACCTCTGGCATCTACGAGCGTCATTTAGAAGTTGACTGCCAGTCGTTTCACCACATCTTTGATAGCGCGACGGGCTATCCGGTCGAGACAGACTTAGCCAGTATCCCCATCATATCTGATCGATCCGTAGACGGGGAGATATGGACTACCCGCTTGTTCGGGGAATCTCCTGCTTCTATCCTCAACACTGTTGAATCACTTCCTGGTATAGATACCTTATTGGTTTCTCAATCAGGCAAGATTGCCTATACAAGTGGGCTTCAATCTTATTTATAATTCTCCTATCAGAAAGGAATTTTCCATGATAAAACTTATTGCGATTGTGGGGACTAACTCCAAACGTTCTACAAACCGTCAACTGCTTCAATACATGCAAAAACATTTTGCTGATAAGGCTGAGATCGAATTGGTCGAAATTAAAGATATCCCTATCTTTAACAAACCAGCCGACAAACAAGTACCTGAAGCTGTCTTGGATATTGTTGCAAAAATTGAGGAGGCTGATGGGGTCATTATTGGGACTCCAGAATACGACCACTCTATTCCAGCAGTCTTGATGAGTGCACTCGCTTGGCTCTCATACGGAGTCTTCCCATTGTTGAATAAACCAGTCATGATTACTGGGGCTTCGTACGGTACGTTGGGATCTTCACGCGCCCAACTCCAACTTCGCCAAATCTTAAATGCTCCAGAAATTAAAGCGACTGTTTTGCCAGATGAATTCTTGCTCTCTCATTCATTGCAAGCCTTTGATCAAAATGGAGACTTGGTGGATTTAGATGTCATTCAAAAATTAGATGCCATCTTTGATGATTTCCGTGTGTTTGTGAAAATCACAGACAAATTGCGCAACGCCCAAGAATTGCTTCGAAAAGATGCTGAAGAATTTGACTGGGAAAACTTGTAAGATAGGAGACAGAAAAGAATGAAATTTGTTGGACTTGTAGGATCGAACTACGATCAATCATATAACCGTAAACTTTTGGAATTCATTCGCCGCCAATTTAAAATCAAATTTGAATTGGAAGTTCTTGAAATCGACGAAGTTCCAATGTTTAACCAAGATGAAAAATGGGACGAAAGTTTCCAATTGCGTCTTTTATATAACAAAATCACTCGTGCAGATGGTGTTATCATTGCCACTCCAGAGCACAACCATACGATCTCTGCTGCTCTCAAGTCTGTTCTTGAATGGCTCTCTTTCGAGGTGCATCCATTTGAAAACAAACCGGTTATGATCGTCGGTGCTTCTTACTATGATCAAGGGACTTCACGTGCGCAAGTTCACCTCCGTAAGATCCTCGATGCCCCAGGTGTCAATGCTTATACCCTTCCAGGAAATGAATTCCTTCTTGGAAAAGCAAAAGAAGCTTTTGACGAAAACGGCAATATCATCAACGAGGGAACCGTCAAATTCCTTGAAACCTGCTTGGATAATTTTATGAAATACGTTGAGGTTGTATCGAAATTGAAAAAACCAAAACCAATTGAACCAGAAGACTTGGATTGTAATCATCCAATCGCTACAACTGTTACTGAAGTCGATCCTGACGATCCAGATTGGGTAGAAAAAGTAGCTGAAATCACTGGTGCCGTTTCCGGCGATACCTATGTCAAACTCGACCACGGTATCCTAACCGTTAACCAAATTGATATGTTCTTAAAGGCTATGCCATTTGAATTGACCTATGCCGATGATAACAACCAATTCCTCTACTACAACAATGCCCATCAAGATCCTGATACCATGTTTGCTAAACGCGTGCCACCTCAATCAGGAAGCCGGATGTCGACCGTTCATGGTTCCCTACCACCAGCACGTATGAAAAACGTGGAATGGGTGATTGGTACCCTTCGTAACGGTAACCAAGACTATGTTCGGACTATTGTTCCAGGATCTCCTGAAGGCGTGATCAACACTCACAACTACCAAGCTATGTACTATGAAGATGGTTCATACGCTGGTATCAATGAGATCGTCTTCAACTTCAAACCATGGTTGGACTGGTACCTACAAACAACAGGACAACGTCTAGTTGGCGGAAGCGGTCCATTTGCTCCTGCTAGTGGACACGGTAGTGCAGATGCAACTTCTGGTGCTTCTGATGCTGGAGGACATGGTGACGGAGGGCACGGAGATGCCGATGCCACTTCTGGTGCAAGCAACTAAGAAACTAGAAAAAAATGAAGCTTCGTGCTTCATTTTTTTATTGTAACCCTTTGATGATCTTCTTAGCCTCTTCGTTTGAAATAGCTCCTAATTGGACATGTCCAATTTTCCCATGACTGTCTATAAAGACTTCTGTAGGAATAGAGCGAACCTGATAATCTGCAAATGCAGAACCATCTGGATTATACAAGACCGGCACGGACTTGTAATCTTGTTGATCAAACCATTTGACGAATTCTTCTTCTGTTTTCTCACCTTGGAGTCCTGGTGCCATAATGGTCAAAATTTCAAAGTCTCTATCCGTATCCTTGACCAATTTCTCTAATTCAGGCATACTTTGCCGGCAAGGGCCACACCAAGTTGCCCAAAATTTCAAATAAACCTTCTTCCCTTTGTAGTCTGAAAGTTTGACCGTATTCCCCTTCATATCCTTTAACTCAAAGTCACTGGCGTCTTTTCCTACCAAAGGATTCTTATTCGTTGTTGTATTCATTGTTGGCTGATTGTCCATACTACTCTCACTGGATTGATTCATGGAACAAGCTGACAGCAAAGCTAAAGAAAGAACTGAGAAACAAGCGTATTTAATACCTTTCATCATGCGTTAAACCTCCGATATTTTTATGAAAAGATAGATGACAAACTGTTCAATTGTCCCAAAAGTAAGAGAATTCCCATCAGAATAATGATAGCTCCGCCGATTTTCTTCAGCAATAACAAATGGGGTTTGAGACGATTAAAGTAAGGTAAGACCAGACTAGATGCTAAGGCCAACAGTAAAAACGGAAGAGCCATTCCCAATGTATAAACAAGGAGATAAATAGCTCCCATAAGAGCATCTTGCCCATCTGATGCTGCTAAAGCAAGAACTGATCCTAATACCGGACCAATACAAGGGGTCCAACCAAAACTAAAACCAAGACCGAGGAGAAAAGCTGAAAACAACTCATTCTTCTGTTTGTTGGCTCCAAAATCCATTGTTTTTTGCTTCTCAAGGAAATGAAAGTGAAAGACTTCCATCTGATGAAGACCAAGTATAATGATGAGAGCTCCCATCAGATAACGGAACCAAGGACTATAAATGACTTGTCCAAGCAAGCCCGCTCCAAAACCAATGAGGAGGAAAATAACAGAAATACCAGCAATAAAACAAAGGGTTTTCAGCAAGCCATGCCAGCGAATTTTTTTCCCGAACAATCGGATAGCCTTTTCCTGATCACTGCCTAGCAAGATTCCAATATAAACCGGTAGCAAAGGAAAGACACAGGGAGAAAAGAAAGACAGAATACCCGCAAGAAAAACTGTCAATGAAAAAATGATTGGATTCATAGTTCACTCCGTATATTGATATGCTACATTCAGTATAACATTGACTGACAAAAAATAAAAATTTCTGCTACGTTTTTTTACTAAAGTTTGGATTTAGATACTAGTTTCAAAAGAAAAAACCTAAAGTACAAAACTTTAGAGTTTCTAATATAACTTATTCTTCTGCCGTTTGTTTATTTGGTAATACGAGCGATAAAAGAATCCCGATAACTACTGGAACCAACCATGGAAGAGATTGAGCTGCAAATGGAAGCAAAGCAATCCCCTTTTCTACTAGTGAAATTTTAAAGGTACTTGCCAGAACACTTGCAAGAGAGACCAAGCTGGCCAAGAAAATAGTCAGTTGCATTCCTGGTTTTGAAAGAGCCACAAATTTATTCACTATCACAATCAATACAATGGTAATGGTGATTGGGTAAAGAATCATCAAGACTGGTAATGAGAAGGCAATAATAGCATTCAAGCCAAGGTTGGCAATCGCAAAACCAATCAGAGTGAAGACACTTGCATAGACCTTGTAAGAAACCTTAGGGAAAGTGCTATGGAAGAATTCACTGGTAGAGACGATCAAACCAGCTGTTGTGGTAAAGCAAGTTACCGTCACCATTCCTGCTAGGAAAATCTGAGCAGTCGGACCAAAGATCGCTTTGGTCGCTTCTGATAATACATACACCCCTTTATTGGTATCAGATGCCATAACAGAAGCTGGAATTGGAAAATGATTTCCCAGATATCCTAAGCCAATATACAGCACACTAAAACCAAGGGCTACAACAATTCCAACCAACCAAATGGTCTTGATATATTCTTTCTTACTTGAAAATCCAAGTTGATTCAAGGTCGTCACTGCGATCACACTAAAGGCAACAGATGCCAAGGCATCCAAGGTATTGTACCCCTCTAAAAATCCTTGCCCAAAGGCAGAAGCCTGATAGGCTTTGGTGGCCACCATTGGAGCGTGTCCACTGTATTTCAGAGCCCCAAGAACGACCAAGATCAAAATGAGAATCGCAAAGATCGGGGTCAAAATACGACCGATTCGATCTAGAATCTTAGATGGATTCAAAGCAATCAAGAAGGCAAGCAAAAAGTAGACCAGGGTAAAAATGAAAAGTGCTAAACTGGCATTCATTCCACCTAATAAGGGGGCTATCCCCACTTCGAAAGATACCGTCGCCGTTCTTGGAATGGCAAAGAAAGGACCAATTGAAAGATAAAGCGCAACTAAGTATACAATCGCGAAAACAGGTGAAATCTTACGAGAAATCTCATCAATATATCCTTTGGGATTAAGCGTCCCGATAATCAAGGTCACAATGGCAATTCCCACGCCTGAAAGGACAAACCCAGCAATAGCTGGCCAAAATTGATTACCCGATAAAGCACCAAGAGCCGGTGGGAAAATTAGGTTTCCAGCACCAAAAAAAATACCAAACAGTAATAAACCTGTCAGGGAACCTTTTCGTAACATAAGATCTCCTTAAAAAAACGATAATCTTAACTTTATCAAATTCATTTGAAGAATGCAACTAATTTGCATGAACAATCCGCTATTTCTATCAGTCATTATGGTACAATGGATGTAAGATTTTACGAGGTGCAAAACATGTATCTATATCTATTCTGGTTATTTCCAGCTCTTATTTTTTTATTGTTCTTTATGAGTGATCGCAGAAGGCTTTTCAATGCTTATCTCTTTTCGATAAACTTGGGGCTTCTTCTACTGATTTCTGCATTTCTACTAGTCGTTCGAACTGAGCTATGGTTTAATCAACAAATTGCAATTATTGTATTTGTTGTGATTTCCATCCTCGTTTTTCTCAGCATTATTTTCTCATCTATCTTTCTCCTTTTTAACGGCCGTCAAATGATGGTTTTTGAAGGAAAAAGACTGGCCAACCTCCTCTCGCTTCTCTATGGGCTGTTTATTATCGGAACTTTGGCACTACATTTTCTGCCCTATTTTCCAGGGAATGACATCCTCATTTATCTGACTGACTTTGCCCTGTTTTACATGACCTTTCTCTACCTCTCTTATGTATCCTATGGGACCTTTTGCAATCTCTTTCCGGTTCGCAAAGAGCCAGACGCCATCATCATCCTTGGCTCAGGTTTGATTGGATACAAGGTTCCCCCACTCTTGGCCCAACGTCTTGAGAAAGGAAAGTCCATCTATGAGCAGTTCGAGGGACGACCAAAGCTGATTGTTTCTGGTGGTCAAGGGTCAGATGAGCTGATCGCTGAGGCGGAAGCGATGGCCAGATACTTAATGGAACATGGGGTTCCAGAAGACGCCATTCTCATCGAGAATCGCTCTCGTACTACTTTTGAAAACCTGACCTTTAGCAAGCGTATCCTTGAAAAACAGGGGCTTGGCAAGAGAGTCCTTGTGGTGACCAATTCGTTTCACGCGCTCCGTGCAGGTGTCTTTATGAGACGATTGAAAATACCTGGTCGAAGTATCGGTTCAAGAACAGCTTTTTACTATCTCCCATCCGCTTGGATTCGAGAAACCGTTGGCTTGGTTTCACTCTATTGGAAATGGCATGTTACCTTCCTAGCTCTTCTGTTTCTGCCTTGGTTCTTTACACAAATCATGAAACTGATTGAGTTCTTCATTCAACATCTAAACTAAAAGAGAGTGGGACAGAAATCGGTAATTCGTTAGAATAAGATTTCGTCGTCCCACCTCCGCACAGTTGAGTAGGGTTGTAAAAGCTGATGAAATCAGCGTAGTAGAGCCCACTCAACCACTGCGTCTTGCTCGACAATCCAAAAATAATTGAGAGGCTAGGACTTTTGTCCCAGCCTCTTTCTTGTCTAGTGATCACTAAAGTGTCTATATTTAATGCGGAAATCGAAATAATTTTCTTCCTGCAGTTTACGAAAAATATCGCGATAAGCCTCTTCGTCAAAGTGATCACCCCGATAGAGAATTTCAAAGCTCAGTCCTTCGTATTCTAAAAAAGCATTAGCAGTTTTAAATCCATTTCGCTTATAGAAATCCATCCGAGACTGACGCTGCTCTATATTGTCGCATTCTTCATCTAAACGTTCCACTTCAAGAATCATGGTCCTTTGGTAAAATTCCACCAATTTTTCAATGATTTCTTGACCATATCCGTGGCTTCTTAAATGTGGCATAATGGCAAAGAAACTGACATAAAAAGCTTTCTGATTATAGATAGAAAAAGCAAATCCTACAAATTCTTCTTCGTTATAAAAAGCAAAAAAATTAGCATCGTCATTGTCCGTATAACGCAGGTATTCCGACAAAGGAACTCGCTCTTCTTCTGGAAATGCCTCGATATTCAGCCTCTCGACCTTGTCCAGATCTGGGAACGTTTCCGTGATTAATTGGCTGGTTAAGCTCATAAAAGCCTCCTTTTCTGCCCTGATTATACCAAAAAATGTAAGGGCCTTCAACTATCGACGCTTGTCGCTAGTTCCTGAAGTTGGTATAATGACACTATGAAAAGGATTCAACGTGTGGACCTCATAGATGGTCCTATTTTACCCGCTCTATTGAGTTTTGCCTTTCCTATTCTTTTGTCCAATATCTTTCAACAACTCTACAATACCTCGGATGTTATGATTGTAGGGCGTTTTTTAGGTCAAAAATCATTGGCTGCCGTTGGAGCAACCTCTGCCATATTTGATTTGATCGTTGGATTTGCTGTCGGTGTTGGAAATGGGATGGGCATCATTATCGCGAGAAATTATGGAGCCAAAAACGAAGACCAATTACGAAAATCAGTCGCTGCAACTGCTATTATTGGTGGCATCCTCGGTCTCTTTGTGATCTTCATTGGTGCTGTCGGACTTTTTCCCCTGCTCCAATTTTTAGGGACCCCATCAGCCATTGTGTCTCAGTCTTATCTCTATATCGCTACCATTGTTAATGGTGTGGCTGTGACCTTTGCCTATAATCTTTGTGCCGGACTTCTTCGAGCGGTTGGCGATAGCCTAGCGGCACTCTATTTCTTGATTATCGCCGCTATTCTCAATATTCTTCTCGATCTTTATTTTATTACCCAACTCCATCTCGGAGTCCAATCCGCTGGAATTGCGACCATTATTGCCCAGGGTATTTCGGCCCTTCTTTGTCTTCTCTATATTCGTAAGAAGGTCCCTTTTCTGCTCCCGCATCGCAAGGATTTTGTTTGGGACAAGGAGCTTTATCAGGATCTGCTAAGTCAGGGCCTTGCCATGGGCCTCATGACTTCCATCGTTTCGATTGGAACGGTTATCCTCCAATCCGCTATTAATCAGCTTGGAACAACCATTATCAGTGCACAGGTCGCAGCCCGTCGTATCATGTCCTTTGCCGTTTTACCGATTACAGCTATCGCCTCAAGTATCACAACCTTTATCTCGCAGAATTTTGGCGCAGAGCAATTCCAGCGGATCAAAAAAGGCGTTACCATTGCCAACCTTCTTTCTTGGGTTTGGTCTGTCTTGGTTGCTGCTCTTCTATTCTTCACAAGTCCGTCTTTAACCAGCTTTATTTCCGGCTCTACAAATCCTGATCTCATTGCAAATGCTAGTCTTTATCTCCAGATCAGCTCTTGCTTTTATCCTATTTTGGCGAGTCTCATCATCCTGAGAAATGCCCTACAGGGAATGGGTAAAAAATTAACCCCACTCACATCCAGTTTTATTGAATTGTTTGGAAAAATTTTCTTCGTTCTGTGGATTATTCCTCACACCGGCTACATGGGGGTCATTCTCTGCGAACCCCTTATCTGGATTCCCATGACCCTACAGCTCATCATAATCTATCGAAAAATCAGGTACCAACTCCTTACTGAATAATGATTGATTAACAAGACCAAAACAACTTCTGCTCATTTGAACAGAAGTTGTTTTTAGATATCTAGCTATTAGAACAAACCGATGGCTGTTCCATCAGCAGCCACATCCATATTCAAAGCAGCTGGACGTTTTGGTAAACCAGGCATGGTCATGACATCCCCAGTCAAAGCGACAATAAAGCCTGCTCCCAATTTTGGAACCACTTCACGGATAGTGATTTCAAAGTTTTCAGGAGCTCCCAAGGCATTTGGATTATCAGAGAAGCTATATTGTGTTTTGGCCATACAGATTGGCAACTTATCCCAACCATTTTTCACGATTTGGGCAATTTGTGTCTTAGCTTTCTTCTCAAAGTTTACCTTGCTACCACGGTAAATCTCCGTCACAATTTTTTCAATTTTTTCTTCTACAGAAAGGTTGTTATCATACAAACGTGTGTAGTTAGCTGGACTTGTTTCAATGGTCTTAACCAGCGTTTCAGCAAGGTCAACTCCACCGTCAGCACCATTCGACCATACGCTCGCAAGCTCTACTGGTACCTCAATTTCAGCACACAATTCTTTCAAAGCAGCAATTTCTGCTTCTGTATCGGTGATAAATTCATTGATAGCTACTACCGCAGGAATACCAAACTTACGGATATTTTCAACGTGGCGTTTCAAGTTGGCAAAACCAGCACGAACAGCTTCTACATTTTCTTCAGTCAGAGCATCCTTGGTCACTCCACCATTCATCTTAAGAGCACGAAGTGTTGCTACGATTACAACAGCATCTGGTGAAGTTGGCAAGTTTGGCGTTTTAATATCGAGGAATTTTTCAGCACCAAGGTCAGCACCAAAACCTGCTTCTGTAATTGTATAGTCCGCTAAATGAAGAGCTGTCGTCGTTGCTAATACAGAATTACATCCATGGGCAATATTGGCAAACGGACCACCGTGAACAAAGGCAGGCGTTCCATAGATGGTTTGAACCAAGTTTGGCTTAATCGCATCTTTAAGGATCAAGGCAAGAGCCCCTTCCACTTCCAAATCACGGACATAAACTGGACTGCGATCATAGCGGTAACCAATCACAATATTAGCCAAACGGCCTTTCAAATCTTCAATATCTGTCGCCAAGCAAAGGATAGCCATAATCTCAGAAGCAACCGTAATATCAAAACCGTCTTCACGCGGAATCCCATTCAAAGGACCGCCAAGACCTACACTGACATGGCGCAAAGCACGGTCATTCAAGTCCACTACCCGTTTCCAGATAATCCGACGTTGGTCAATACCTAGCTCATTTCCTTGATGCAAATGATTATCAATCAATGCTGAGAGAGCGTTATTAGCCGTTGTGATGGCATGCATATCCCCTGTGAAATGAAGGTTGATGTCTTCCATCGGTAACACTTGAGCATAACCACCTCCAGCAGCACCACCTTTAATCCCCATAACTGGACCCAAAGAAGGTTCGCGAATGGCAATCATGGTTTTTTTACCGATTTTATTCAAAGCATCTGCTAGACCAATGGTAATGGTTGATTTCCCTTCTCCAGCTGGAGTTGGGTTGATCGCAGTGACTAAGATAAGTTTTCCTACTGGATTTTTCTCAACTTCACGAATCTTATCAAAGCTCAATTTCGCCTTGTATTTTCCATACAATTCAAGATCATCGTCTACCAAACCGATCTTCTTAACAACATCCACAATCGGTTGGAGTTCAATGCTTTGAGCAATTTCGATATCTGTTTTCATAAGGGACTCCTTTATATTTGATAGAACTATTATACCTAAAATTCGCGAAAATAACATGGTTTTTCCACCTTTTGAATCGAACGTTCGTTTTTTATGTGAATTTTATGGCTACACATAGCTAATCCTAATAGCTTCAGAACTTTACTTACGTATCTTTTTTGTGTAAAATAAGCATATGCATATTTTAATTACATCAGGCGGAACCAGCGAAGCCATTGATAGCGTTCGTTCGATCACCAATCATTCCACCGGGAGCCTAGGAAAAATCCTTGCAGAAATGGCTCTTGCAAAGGGACATCAGGTGACCTTGATCACAACGCCTACCGCGCTTAAACCCGATCCTCATCCACACCTTCGACTTCTATTGATCGAGAATGTAGAGGAACTACTTACAGAAATGCAGAAGGAAGTCCCTCATCATCAGGCCTTGATTCACGCTATGGCTGTTTCAGACTATACACCTGTTTACATGACAGGCCTTGAGGAGGTTGAGAAAGCTCAGGATCTCCATAACTTTCTACATCGCGAAAATCAGGAAGCGAAAATCTCTTCGAGAGAAGAATACCAAGTACTCTTTCTAAAGAAAAATCCGAAGATTATCTCCCTCGTCAAAGAATGGAATCCTGCCATTCAACTGATCGGCTTTAAGCTATTAGTCGACGTTTCTTCTGCAGAGTTGATCCAAGTAGCGCGTGAAAGCCTCGTTAAAAATCATGCCAGCATGATCGTTGCCAACGATCTGACCAAGATTCAGAACGGTCAGCATCAAGCCTATCTAGTGACAGATGATCAGGTCCTAGAAGCTTCTACGAAAGCAGAAATCGCAGAGGCTATCCTAAATCATTTACAATAAAAAGGTACATATGACACAAATTACTTTAGCTGTTACCGGTAGTATTTCCGCCTATAAAGCGGCTGATATTACCAGCCAACTAACCAAATTGGGGTTTGAAGTGAAAGTCCTCATGACTCCTGCAGCCAGAAAATTTATCACCCCTTTAACCTTGCAAGTTCTTTCAAAAAATCCAGTAGGGCTAGATGTTATGGTGGAAGACGATCCACAGCGGATCGAGCACATCGACATTGGGAAAGAAACTGACCTCTTTCTTGTCGCACCAGCCAGCGCCAATACCATTGCTAAACTTGCCATGGGGCTAGCAGATAATATGGTGACAAGCACAGCTCTAGCTTTGCCTCAAGGAACAAAAAAATTACTAGCCCCCGCTATGAATACAAGAATGCTGGAACACCCAGCTACCCAACGAAATCTAAAACTCTTACAAGACTATGGTTACCAGATTATTCAACCTCGCCATGCTACTCTCGCTTGTGGCGATCAAGGGTCTGGAGCTCTAGCGTCTGTAGAAACTATTGTAGAAACTGTTAAGGAGCATTGTTTATGAGAAAATCATCTTCTATTTCACGAATTGCCATCTTTTTTGCGGTTATGATCACTATTCACTTTGTGACATCCTTCATTCTGCAATTTGTTCCATCAGGTATTCAACCAACCTTGGTTCATATTCCTGTCGTGATCGCATCTATCATTTATGGACCTCGTACAGGTGCTATTCTAGGACTGCTGATGGGCCTCTTTAGCCTCACCATGAATACACTGGTTTTAACCCCAGCAAGCTATCTCTTTAGTCCCTTTGTCCCTCACGGAAATCTCTACTCCCTTCTCATCGCTTTAGTACCGCGTATTCTCATCGGGGTAACCCCTTACTTCGTCTATCGCTGGATCCACAATCGTACAGGACTTATGGTAGCTGGGATGATCGGTTCTATGACCAATACTGTATTTGTTTTAAGCGGGATTTACTTCTTCTTTGGGAACAGCTTTGGAGGGGGAATTCAAAATTTCCTTGGTTTGATTGTGTCTACTAACTCTCTTATTGAAGTCGTTGCGACAGTCCTCATTACCAGCGCAGTTGTTCCATCTCTTGAAAAATTAAAATAATCTTCCAAGTCAAGACAGATTGAACTGCACCCCAAAAGTTAGACAGAAAAAAATCTAACTTTTGGGGTGTTTTTA